>JAAUYG010052415.1_pt1 | contig 11083 bp, 9 predicted proteins | sample 7278091 | NCBI WGS metagenome assembly JAAUYG01 (sample SAMN14350201, study PRJNA611818) | marine sediment metagenome | isolation source: surface marine sediment (0.6m) | place: French Polynesia: Moorea | collected 2018-08
GTATTAAGAAGCCAGTTCCGAGTTGTTTCCTAGACCGGGGAAACATTGCGACCTTGGAAGTCGTGAAGGCACCTGCTAGAGAGCGGATCGCCGTGAAAGTGATTCCGTGTTTCCTTGTGTGGGAAACAGCAACCTGTTGTTGCAAAGTGAGCGATCGTGAATCGCCTGATATCGATCGTGAGTCGATGTCAATTGTCAGTGAAAGTCGCTAGTGTTAAAAGCGGCAAAGCGTGTGTGTAGCACTTCGTTGTGGTTCCTGTAAACAGAAGAAGACCAGCCTAGTCTGCCGAGCGAGACGTTATAGATGACCGGAAGTCGTATGCCAAGCTTCGAGTAGTAGCCGGAAGAAAACCATCTACGCGTAAATCATGTGATGTCTCGAAATCAAGAATTAACCTCGAAAACAAGAACATAACAGTCGCGTAACTCAGAAGAGCCAAGTACTTAACTGGATAACCCTTAACACTGGATTATCACTAGTGTCCATCTGTGTAGCTCACATCTTGGAGTGTATTCCTAGACCTCGAGTATAAGTGAGTATTGAAACCTGTGTATATTTGAATCATTTGGTATTTCTCTTTTAAAATTGTACATCTGTTTCACATTGCATTGTTCATTGTCTTAGGATCTCGTCACATTGTGTAAATATTGTAATTTCCACTCTGAAGTTTATTTTTAATATAATAAATTTGGTTTCATACATTAGTCTCTGTTATTTGTTCAGGAACTCTATTCAAAAGGAACCTGGGGGGGGTTTATATCTCCCCGTAACAGTATTTACACACAGTATGAGCAAACCTGTATGTGAGCGTATATGCTGTTTCAGATGACTTGACTTTTTGAAGCCTCGTTCACAGAGGTTACATCGGTATGGCCTGTCTATTCCGGAGCCTTCCCCTAGGTAGGAGCTGTACATGGCCGGCCGCGACGGCTGCTGGATCAGTCCTGGAAGGATTCATGTAGGATATGGGAATTAAGACTTTTTCTGGATACAGGAATAGTTTAAGCCGAACTTGGAGTGGCATAATAAGGTTTACATCTGGATTCTACAAGGCATTAATTTCTTATCTGCATTTTTTTTTACAAATGTATCACTTTGAAATAACATCTGAATTACTGGCATGCTGAAATTACATTACAACTATTATCCAGAAATTACTTCTGGATACTTGGAAATTAAAATCTGATGTATGTCAGTCTATATATGGACCCACGCCTGCATACCATTAATCAACACCTCTACACCCAAAACTTACGACTAGTTTCAAAGTACAGATTGTTTCCATAAAAGTGTTAAGAGCTTGCAGAATACAGTAGTCCCCTCTAATAAGGACACCCCTTCTGCCAAACAATTCTGTCCATATTAGAGAGGTGTCATTTGGTGAAATGGAGCATCACATGCATTCACAGTACTTGCTGCCAAGAATTTGTCCGTTCTAGAGGGGTGTCCTCTCTAGAGAGTGTTCTTTAAGAGAGAGACCACTGCATTGACATTTCCCTCAGGTGGCCTTAACACGTTCCTGTACAGTTCCTATTGAGTTTTATATCAACTATTTCATTTCTAGTTTGAAAGCTCAATATGACTTGAATACGACTTGAATTTGAAATCAACTATCATATCTCTGTACAGTATTCGTTGGTTTCTATGTTATAAGAATATTATTCACAGAGAATTTTTCACAAAACAAAAAGCTAAGAACACCTGAGAATCCAAGATGGTCATGAACCAAGACCATTTTAGACATATTTAAACACAATTTAGGAGGTTGATTGGGATAATTAAGATGTCTGCCGCACCTGTCTCAGTGATAAGAATCGGTTCTTGCAGCGTGACGTCGGGAAGCGGGATGGCCGGTTTGGCAGCCCGTCGACCAATCCTGCGAACCCGTCTTTCGTTAGGGTCCCGGTAGTGGGACTGCATGTGTGTGCGGCAGTGGCCAGATGTCCGGAATGTCTTCTCACAGTGGGGGCAGCTGTACGGCTTCTGACCTGGATGTTGACCAATGTGGTGGACATGTTGAAAATGGTAAAACACAGTGGGGGAAGTTGTACGGCATCTGACCTGTAGGCCATTTGTATTTGGGAATGTAAGTGTACACATGGATAAACAGGTGCATTTAGAACTGTTGCAGACATTCAGACCCAAGAAAGATTGCTTACAAACTCTACATTTGCTAACTTTTCATGGGCATACATTACACTCACAAATCAAAGAGGTTTTTTTTGGAAACAAAGTCTTTTTAGTCACTCGAAGCCAAACCTACTACACACAAGACAACTACTAAACACTATCACACCAAGAAACATAAATCATTGAAAATTATTATTTTATTTAATTAAAATATTTTAATGTATCTAATTCCTGATCAAAGGAATAAAATCATTTAAGTATTAGGCCTGTTTCCAGTATAATTTATAAATGAACTTATTTCTGTTAATCACATTTTTCTAGCTAATATAAGGTTTAGACTTTCAGAATCTTTTGGAAACTGGCCTATTTTCTTTAACAAAGGTAGCAAGGGTGCCACTGCCCACAGCTTTCACCCTTTCTGGGCCAAAGTTAGTGGAGACCTATTTCTTTACCTGTATGTAGCCGAACATGAACTCGAAGGCTCCCGACGGTAGCGAACATTTTGTCGCAGACCTGGCATCGATTTTCCTTTATTCCGCTGTGGGTCTTAAAATGTGCCGTCAGCGTGCTCTTCACGGCAAACGATCGATAACACTGACTACACTTGTAGGGTTTCTCGTGAGTGTGGATACGGATGTGTCGAATCAGGTCACTTGGTTTCTTAAACTCTTTGCTGCAGTAGACGCACTGATGCCAGCGTATACCGTTGGCCTGCAAAGCCACAGAACATATCTGTAATACTTCGAAGGAAATATAAATTTTAAATCAATCGGAAATGCTGATTACTACTATGTAACAGGAGTTAAAGATCTGAATAAGAACTGAGAATATGAAATTGACTGTAGTCCAAGAAAATAATGAAACGCGTCAATCAATGTCAGATACGGAGCAGTCAAACTTTAGAAATCACAACTCAGGAAAATCCAACAATTCTCAATAGTCACATTATCAGGACAATTATATATTCTACTGTAGATTATATACAGTGTAGATTCTACTCTAAGAGTAAAACCCACTATGAAAGACTACCCCCACTGGAATGTGGTCTTTCATGTTGGGTGGTCTTTGGCGACAGATTCGTTCATATTAATGCCAGACATGTGTGGCCTTTCAAACAGGTGGTCTCTCGTGGCACTTGGTTTTTTAGATTGTAAGACAAAGATTAAGGCATTACTGAAAGCTACGTTCAAATACCATTACCATAGCAGTGGTCTCCAAATTTCACTGTGGCTCTAACAAACAGTAAAACCTGTCTGTGAGACCACTGCCATGAGACCACCTGTCTTGAAAGACCAGGCATTCCTGGCAGAAGGTCCCACATTTCAATGTAGTTCAACCTGTCACCAAAGGCCACAAGGCTTGTGAGACCACATTGTTGAGGCCAATTAGGGTGGTCTTTCAAGCCAGGTTCTATTATATCATGAACAACTGTTACCAGCTACTGAAACTGTGATAGCAGTAGCCTACATAATACACACAGTTCCCATCAATACTGGTAGCCTGTAATGTGTACCAAGCTGTACCTTGCGAATAATGTGTCGTTTGATAGTTCCCGTGGCAGAGTCATGTACAGCCATCGTGGCCAGAGAACCATCTTTCATCATGTGAAGGCTGTTCATCTGTTTTGGAGCGCTGTTAGAAGCGTTGCTTGCAGTCGGTTCTGAGACTTGCGCTGAATTGTCATTGGATGCACCTTTTTCAACTGAAAGTATTTAAATGGTTCATATTCAACCCTTTTATATAGCATGTTCCTGAAGAATATAATAGCAAGCTTGGAAAAAAAATTAACTTTCCTGGAAAAAAATGATATTTGAATATACATGCGATACATTTTCAAGGCTTTAGCAGTATGCATACTCTAGAAAACATATTATGTGGCAAGTCACGTTTATAAAAAGAAACTTATAAATCATCAATCATTGTCTGCTGCCCATGTGTATGAAACCTGCTTACAGAGCATAATTGAGCAACTTATCTTTGTACCAAATCTGCAGTACGAGTTTAATAATAGCAGCAAAAAACGGTGCTTCATTGTCCAGTGGGGCAAAACTCAAGAATTTAAATGCAAAGTATTGTTACCTTTCCCAGAGGGAGTATCAGCATTAATCCCAACAGCCTGGCCATTCTCCATTGTGGCTTGCTCCCCTTGCAGAGTCTGGGGATCTTGAGTTTTATCCTCACCAACCACGGCAGGTAGGCCACTGTTTTCTAAGGCTTGTTGGAGGATGTCCGAGTTTGCCACATCACCGGCCCCCTGAGACAGAACATATTACGAGAAATAAAGACTACCCCAGAATTAAGACCACTTACTGAATGACAAAAAGCTTAACCAAATCCAATGTTGTCCAGGTACCACCACCGGCAAGATCAACTCAGAATTAAGATCACTTTAACCTTATTCCGGAAGTCCCAGATGCCACAAATTTTTTCATTCAGGTTTTGTCAAAGAATTTTCACCGGAAAATATATCACTGACAGTACACTGACAGTAATACCACTGAGACTTAACATTGGGAATACATGTATGCACCAAGTACATGATTCTCTTTTGACTTCTTGCAGCGTTGTATAAAGGTTACAAGACATGTTTTCTTGGTAGATAATATTCAAGAAACCAGTAATACATTTTGAAAGCTTGAATACATTTGGAAAGCCAGAATAACTTGCTGCTGCTTATCAAAGATCATTACTTTGGCCAGTTCAGCCATTAAAAATGTTCGAAATCAAAACCACTGGTAAACTACTTCTTCAAATTTCACTCTCAGATTGCCAACTTAATCACTCATTGTGACTTCTGACAGACCCATTTATTATAATTTATAAGTATATGAACATATTTTAATGGTTGACGTAAATGCTTTAGATCAAAAGCTTACCTTCTGATTTTCAGTTTTCGAGTCTGTCGCAGCCGGTGTTTGTTCTGACAGTTCCAGGAGTTGTTGCATGGCCAGACGTACATTCTGGTTGAGTTTCCCATCTTTCGTCTCTGCGGTCACAATTTCCTCTGGTATACTGGGCAGTGGCTGTGGAGGAATACACAGGGGGGTAACTGTACGGTACATGTAATTTAGGTATAGTTTTTATTTAATGTCACTCATTCCAGCAACACATGGAGCTAATTCTTTGACACTACAATTAACCATCAATTTGAAGTCTCTCATTATCTGTGTTAATATAGAATTATCAAAACAAATCTATCTTTCTTCAGATCTGACAAGTAGCACATTACATGTACTTATATGATACTGAATAAAGAAACATCAATTTTTTTCTAGTCCTGGCGCTTGGTTTACAGAAAGATCTTAACTTCAGAAATTTCATACCCCAAATTTATTTTAAGATTTTTTTTTAGAAACTGGCCAATGATCACTTTCCAGGTGCTGATAATTTGTCTTTCTTCCTCATCCACTTTTTTCAAAACCTGAATTCATTTAACTGTGAAGTGGATAGGCTCATTGCCGATTTCCAACCAACAAACCGAAGACATGTATTTATAGTCCGTCACGCCTGACTGAGCACTGACCTCTGTCTCGGAGTGTGTGCGACTCATGTGGGCGTTGAGACTGCCGAGCTTACGGAACACACAGCTGCACTCGTCACATTTATACGTGGTCACGCCGGGCTCCGAGCCGTGGTTGTGGACACGCTGAAGTGATGATCATAAATGAATGGCATCAGACGATGTGTTCTAAAAGTTATTTAAATTTGGGAGTAGGTATTAAAAGAACTTGAAATGCACTCATCATGATTCATACATCTCATGGTATAATACTGATACGAGGCCTGATACGAGTAAACAAAACACTATGTAGAGACAACAAATAACCAGAGAAGACAGTTTCTTAAAAAATCTTAAGCTTAGAAACAAACTCAAGTCTACTAATCGCCTTGGCAACCATTGTCTTTTGCATGGTTAAGATCAGCGCTGGACTTTGACTTTCTAGATGTTATTACCTGGGTATTCCCCTGCTAGGGCCACAAACTAATCATAGTAAACTAACTGGACATGAAAAATCTCTTTGCTTTGAACAGTGTATGTTTTTCCTAAGATATGCTAAAGCTCGCCCCGTTATTGTCGCTGCTAACTCACCTTAATATGTGCCCGCAGGTTGCCCTTCTGGGAGAACCACATTGGACAGAATTCGCATTGGTATGGCTTCTCCCCAGTGTGCTTCGTCATGTGGATCTGCAGCGCCCCCTTCTGGTTGAAAGCCCTGTTACAGATGTGGCATTCAAAAGGCCTCTCTCCTGTAACAGTACGAGACCTTCGGTAAACTTCCCAACAGCATCACCTCTGTACACAAGTTGATCACATGTAATATGATGCACCTTTGATATGTATTTATGTGAAAAGTCTTACACAGAGGCATAAAATTACCTAATATACTACCATAGGAAGTATTTTATGCTACAAAATCGCAACATGAATATTTTTAGTTTCATTCGGAAGTTGAGCCATCCTTGACCTTCAAGTGGCCTTTAACCAATCACACCTGGCATATGAAACTTCAATCAGTCATGAGTGGGTGCATTTATTATGTCTTTTCATTTCTTAATGCCAAGTTCCTGCTACAATTGGAACATTTCTTATACATTTCAAGGCTTGTAAAATACTCCCAATTGGTCTGACCTGTGTTGATCCAGAAAGATCTGTACAGTTCCAGAATGCAGGGACCTGCATGAAACAGAAGTGTGTATGACTCCTGAATGAACTGACCTCCATGGATCCAGAATGCACTGACCTATGTGCATCCAGAATGGAGTCCTGTGTGGACCCAGGATACACTGACCTGTATCTATCCAGAATGTATATTGACCTATATGAATCCAGAATGCACTGACCTGTATGGATCCGTTTATGTCTCTCCAGTTGACTCGGTTTCTGGAAGGACTTGGTGCAGTGATCGCATTTGTGCTGGAAGCCCGATCTGTCAATATTTCGTTTATACGTCTTGTGTGACAGAGAATTCCTACAGAACAGAAAGGAGCAGTTCAGCTGAAGACATTGTTAATTTTTTTTTCAAAGAGACTGACCTTAGGATCCTAACATTTTCATCTCGGTCCATACAAAACTGATATAGTGAAACTTCACTGTGATCACCTCAAAATTAAAACCACCTTTAATAGAATAAAGACCACTTCCCAGCACTACCAAAATTATGTTTTAACTGTCTATAAGTTTCTGAATAAAGAGTTACAATTACAACCAGTTTCATAAATAAAATAGTTTCAGAATAAAGAGAAAAAGACCAGTTTATGACTGGGGCTGGTCATACATGCTGGTTTGTGTAATTCCCACTTTGCATTGTATCTGTATAAATCTTGACCTTCTGAAGCTTTAATTGTGCTGAAATAATTTATTGTGACAGCTGCCTGAGTGTGAGGTAATGGTTCAACAGGCATGCATCCACGTTTTGATCAAACTCCTGAACATAAAGTGCTGCATACATGTAGCAGTGTCTACATGACACATTTAAGAGTTTAGTTGATCGTAAATTATATTACCGTTTAAGGAACAAGCCGTTATACTCCTAAACCTGCCAGTGATAACCTACTTTATTTTGTAGTGTTGTTTCATGTGGTCACGTAACAACATTGGGCGGTTGAATGTCATGGTGCACTGTCGACATGGATACACCTTCTGGCCCTGGTCCTCTTGGCGATGTTCGGCCATGTGACGATCTAAATGGGCCTTTATAAATAGAGATATACATACAGTCAGGATGACAGAGCCTAGTAAAGTAGTGTACGAGTGGCTGCTTACAACAGTTACTATCCCACACATGTATACTAAAACAGTGTTGCTAGTGGACATCATATTACAGTAGAGAGCCAGCAAGTCTTCTGCTAATGTTATACATGTATCTAAACATACAAGGACAAATGATCCAAACTGTTATTGGAACATATTTTCAATCTGGGTTGAAACCCTTAAGAATAAATTATTTTGATCTTTCTTAATGCAGTCAATTTCTTGACAAACTCTAACACTCTTTCATTGATTTAGACTACACTGTAGTTACCCTTAAGCAGTTTCCGATGACCTCTGAAGGTAAAGGGGTCACTCCAAAGTAATCAAAAATATTCAGAGGCCACTGCCATGAGAGACCACCTGCCTTGGAAGACCACAAAAATTTTCCAGCAAAAAAAGGTCTACACTTCAATGTAATTCAAGCAGTCATCAGAAAGCACCTGATTTGAGAAACTTTTTTTCTGGCTTAAAGGAGTGGTCTCTCAAGACAGGCTCCTCAATGTTGGTCTTCAGCTGCTGAGTTTAGCACATTTTACATATATATGTCACACCAAGTTCCAGTCAGACTCACCTGAACCGTGAACTCGTCCCCGCATTCACTACACACGAGGTTTTCCTCTTTCTCGTGAAGCATGATATGTGCTTTGAGACTGGCGATGCGGGAGAATTTCTTCCCACATTCGGGGCAGCGGGGGTCTGCCGTGTTGTGCAACGCCTGGTGCAGGATCAAGTTGTCCTCTACATTGAAGGTCAGGTCACATTTGCCGCAGCGAAAAGGTTTGTCTTCCTCGTGACCTTTCATGTGACGTTGGTGTTGGCTCCATTTCGGGAAAATTTTACCGCATTTCTCACACGTGTACGGACCCTGCGATCAGGAAAATAAAATTTATTCCTAATTTGGATATTTATTTACAGAATTGGTGTGTGCAGTCTGTCTTATATTTTTGGTTTTTGGTAAAAACAAGTTTATATGTGCATTTATGGTACATACTGGTAATGTGATATATTTCACAACAAGAAATTCCTTCTTTGCATTTTGGAATGTTCAAATTGGAGGCTGTGATTTGCAAGACTCCATACTACCATAATTTTTTTTTTTTTTAAGTTTATAATTTTTTTACTTTTTGAAAGGTCAAACTTGGCAGTGACACCTAATTTGGAAAGGAAACCCTTACGCATTAACAGTGGGAATGTTATTCGATGTTTCCTTGCAAATAAAAAGAACACTGATAAATAATATTATACATAGTGCACAAATGCAGTAAAACTATCATCCATAGCAGAATCCTTTTCTGCTTCCTTACTCGATGAAAAATAAATATTTTTACAATGTCATTAGTAACAAAACTCTATGATGAGTAAGTCTCGTATACTATTATAAATCCAAAGTTCAGAAACACTCACTCTCAAACAAGACTGCTATTATCTAACATAAAGAAATACCGATACTTAAACCATGGGTAGATATGTTATATACAACAGCCAAGCAACAGTGCTACCTTTCCCACTGGTGGCTGGACAGCCTCCTTTCGTGGCCTTCCAACTGGTTTGGGGATAGCTGCGGTGACGGTCGGTACCTGGGGCGGTACCGGCGTCGCAGCCACCTTCTGCTGCAGCTGTTGCTGCTGCTCCAACTCCTGTAGGCTCTGCAGCTGTTGCTGCAGCTCCTCTGACAGCTGTGCTGAGGTCAGCTGGATGATCTCTGGCTGCTGGTTCAGCTGATGCTCTTGGAGGGGCACCTGGTTGTCATCTACATCAACCTTGATACTGATCTGTTAAGGGTGTGAGGAAAAACAAAATTCTTTGTAAGTATCTAGTAAAGGCTATATAAATACCACCTATGATACCAACAACATATGGCCCATATACACAGGCCATCTGTTTATAACAGGTTCGATAGCATGTAAAATATAGAGTAGGGGACCTTCAAAAATGTGGTCTTTACATGAAAAGGGTCTTAGAGTAGGTATCATACGACTGGACTCCAGAAGGTAGTACCCGCTAGTAGTAATTTACAAGAAGTTTGCAGTACATTATGTATTGCAGTTCAGTACGCTTTCCAGGTTGAAATGTTACCCTCCATGTAATATGTGTTAGACATCAGAAAAAAAACTTCACTTGAAGACGGAAAACACCAAGTGACTGGAACTGATCTTAAGACAATGGTTGGACAAGCTGGACAGGATCCTAATTAGCGATCTTAAGTTTGTTTCTAAATTTAAATATTTTATTGGAAACTCCCGCCTGATCAAACTGATTGATTGATGAAAGTATGTAAGTTGTAACGTAGATAGTTTTTGGAGAAACTGTGCCCCCCCCCCCCACGCCATCAGGATCACTGACCATGGTATCCTCACTCCCTCCCTGAGCCTGGAGCGTATCTCCCTGGAGCTGCAGGATCCCCTGCTCCTGAAGCGCAGCCTGGATGTGCTGCAGTTGATCCAGAGAGAACTGGTCGTGTAGGATCTGGAACTGGGTGTTGGGCTGGATGACGGAGCTGTCCACCTGGTTCTCCCCATCCTGAGACACTGTGATTGGCTGGAGCATGAGAACCTGGAACAGCAGGCAAGTCCAAAATGTGTAAAGTCTTGTTTGGGATACAGTAGTCCCTCTCTAATCAGGACACCCCTTCTGCCAAACAATTCTCTCCTTATTAGACAGGTGTTCTTTGGTGAGAGGGAGTGTTATATACATCCATAGTACTCGCTCACAAGAATGTCTTTTATATAGGGGAGTCCTCTCTAGAGAGCATCTTTATCAGAGGGACCACTGTAATACCTGAAATAATCTTTAGTCAGTATACTGATCTTTAGAGCCATTTAAAGGGTATAGTGTTTGAAAGGGACGAGTGAACTAAAGTTATTTAAAGAGTTAGTAAAGATATTTAAAGAAGTCTTTAAGTTCCTTTAACAAGGTAATTAATTAGGTTAAACAAAACATGGACTTCACAATTTACTAAAAACAAGTATAAAAACAAAGAAAATATTTATTGGTCAAAGTAATATACTTGGTTTGAGGACTAGTGTGGATACCATACATAACAGGTTCAAGCCATTCCTACATAATCTAAGTTGTCAATGCCCTTCAGCACGCTACATACATCTATTAAAGGATGACCTATCATAACAACCAACACTTGCATTAGGGGTGACTATCGGAGGCAACAACACTATCACAATAGTATCACGATAGTTGACAAA
>JAAUYG010217892.1_pt1 | contig 11083 bp, 11 predicted proteins | sample 7278091 | NCBI WGS metagenome assembly JAAUYG01 (sample SAMN14350201, study PRJNA611818) | marine sediment metagenome | isolation source: surface marine sediment (0.6m) | place: French Polynesia: Moorea | collected 2018-08
CTGAAAACGGCTGTCCACACTCTCGTAATACATTAATATTTTGGTGATAGGACTATTCTTTTTTTTTTTTTTTGGTGATTGGTGATTTGGGTCAGAGAAATCTGGTGATTTGGGCTTGCTGGGGGTATGTACTCCCCCTAGTATAGAGCAGTAATTACTGTTATGCGGTGAGAGAGCCTAGAATTCCGCCAAATGAGCCAAGAATGCTGGGGGGGGGGGGAACTCTGGTTACTCAAAGTACTGACTGCTGGGCGACCGTCTCCCGTGCGGTCTCCTCCCAGCTAGAGGCCGGTCCCCGGTTGTTACGTGTCTGGGAGAGTTTTTCTCTGCTGGGCGGCACCGAGACGCTGTGTTATTCAGACTTGGGGGTAGGGTGTAAGACCCGGTCTAGGTTATTGCAATTCAACTCGTGTCGTTTGTTCGCCATAAATTTAGAAGATATATCTCCCAAGATGTATATCTCCCACATAATTTCAGATTAGAGGCACACTGTCACCATATTCACATGACTTTGCATATGTGACCCTTTGCAATGAAGAGTGTGGTGTGTTTTAATTAACACACACGATTTTTTTAGAAACAATTTTAGAATTTTAGAAACAATGATCTTTAAGGAATCCAACAGTACTTGATTGAAAGTGCACAGGCCAAAACCAATTGCAAGATTTTCGACTAAAATTTGGAAAGAATCCATGCGACAGGTCACACTAGTTCAGAGATAATCAAAGCCACAGGCAGACGACGGACTGCGTACAGGCGATGGAAAAAGTTCGATTTCGTGAGCTTTGCTGACACAGTCAAGCAAAGCTAAAATAGGAAAAAAATCTTTTCTTTTAATTCAGAAATAAAACGTCCAGCAATATAGCATCATAATACTAGTAAATTGATATTCGTAATTCTCGTCATTCAGGGTAATATTACTTTTGTCTTGTCAAACTAGTCTTGAGCTTGTACGTACTTATGTATGGCTGTTGTCATATTGTATGTGCTACCCAACCCTGGGTGTGTCAATAACACGTTTACTTTCAATCCAAATTTGAAAGAAATCCATGCACCAGGTTCATCAGAGATAAACAATGCTAAACCCACAACGGGCGGCAGCAAAACAACGGACCTTGATTCGAACACCAATAGGTTGAAGGCAATACCAATCAGCAACATTCACCTAAAGAATAATTATTATTTCCTCCATGTTTTGAAGAGCTATTTCGGACATGAATATCATTTCTCCATTATGTTTTACGTCTGCTTGTCTGTGTCAGGCGAGCCTATGAAATCGAAACTTGTCCGCCACCTGCCCGTCTTCAATCCGTCCGTCATCCGTCTGTGGCACATCATTTGTTACAAAAATATTTGTATCTACCTACTGCTTGCCCTGTTACCCTTGGGGGATGGGGTTTGACAATATTGAAAACCTATATACTCATTTGTGATATAAACAATTCATTTGAGCATGCGGCATTCCCCGGTGACATCATTAAATTCCAAATATCCTTGTAGGCCTGCTGACCCATCATTCATGCGCTGTCACTCAAAATTATGACATGTAACGTGTTACATAAAGTTGATCTCAGTGAATTGCCTAAAATAAACGGGCCTGCTATGGTTTTGAAAAAAGTCTTCCCCCATGGGATAATCAAACATCTTGCTCTAAATGCAATTCATAGCCCCCAACCCCCACCCACCCACCCCAGGGTATCAATTGTCCGTCTAGGTGAGCAGATGATGAATGCACGACTGCCAACATTGGTAATATCAGCAGTCTGTTTTCATAAGGTCAGGAATTCCGATTTTGTGAGCCCTATGAAGGCAAGAAACTGCAGTTTTTAGCTCTGCTTGACGTCGTTCGTAAATCACGTTTTCTCAGGAGCTACTGAGCAAATTAATACCGACGTTCAGGAAAAGGATAGCTTTGAAACATGTCTGCTGGCCATTTTTCAAAGGTTTTGGAATTTAGAATGTTAATGAATGCTTCTGTTATCATTTTCGTTAACCGCGGGGAAGTATGGGATACAGTCTTCGACGGTTTCCATGATGATGCCACTCGATGCTTTTTCTCCATACATTTCGTGCCTGAGATCAAGCTGAATATTACACAATAAGTGTTCCAAGTGTAGCAGGAATATAACACGGTTATAAATTGAAGACCTACAAGAACTTTGATATTGTTTCATAATTTGCAAGTTCGTCTCTTTTGCGCCAGTGGATTAGTCTATAAGGCAACTAATCCATGAGCGTAATCGACAACCCGTAATTATTTTTAAATAAATACCACAAAGGAACTTTCAAAGGAATCACATGAGGTCACAGACACTAACATTTTTGTTCGCTTTTTTTGTCTTTCGTTTGAAAATTCAGTGGTACACGAATGATCCCACGCAGAGTAATTATAAAAATAATTACCGGTGAGTGTCAGGTTTTGTCAAAACACATCGTACCATTATATAAATCGTAAGACAATTCTGTGAAAATGACTGTGCACACCATATTCTTGAAACAGATACTATGCGATAAATTAGTATCGTACATCTCAAAAATTCTGCAGTCTTGGCACTTTTCAGTTTCACATTAACCACCATATCGATGGCGTTGGGAATCGGCTTCATGCCTCTGAATCTTTGGATCTACTCCCGCTACTGGGCAGCCCTGGCTGTGTCCATTCCCTACAAAAACCTGCTGATCACTCTTGTGGCATCTCTGGCAGCTGCAGCTATTGGATACGTGATTACTTGGCGCAAACCAAAGGCTGGCCTAATATTGTCAAAGGTATGTAAGATCTTGAGATGTACCATGTAATCCACCTAAGCATTATTCCATCCCATCACAATCCAGGCATCCCATCCCATCCCATCCCATGCATGCATTGTATTCTTTTTGCTCAGCATTTCTGAGCACCCTCGCTTCTGGCGCTTGTTTTACTTGCATCTTCCGGTATCTCACCTCATTTGTTCTATGGATTAATAAACGTTGATTGAATAGATAATAAATTTTCCACACACCTGTCAATCCATCGATTAACTACCTTTTCTCAATTCATTCCGTCGACTCACGCATCGTTCATTAGTTCTCCAACCTATACTGTCCATCTGCATTCGATGATGATGTAATAAAGAAGAACGACTCGCTCATGCCTTCAGGCATGTATGGTACTACGGCAATCTACAGCATTCTTGGTTTTTATCAAATTTGTTGTTTTATTATGGGGTTTGGAGTTAAGACAATATACGTTATTTTATCTTTTCACTTTTTTGCATTTTTTTCCAGGTAACTGGGCCTCTGGGGTTTCTCTGCATAATGGGTGCAATAATCGTTTTCATGACACAGTACAGTGGCTTTGACGGGATGATGCTGACCGCGTCTGCAGTCGTTCCTCCCGTTGCAGCGGCTCTGGCTTACATCATAACATGGCTTTCCACGCAGAAAAGCCACAAGTTGGCAAAAACCATAGCTTTTGAGACTATAAACCAAAACACATCCACGGCCATTGCCTTTGTCACTATTTCGTACAGTGGACCGCTGTTGGGAGTGCTTTTGCCGGCCGCTGCTTTTTCGGGACTATTCGCAATTTGCTGGACATGTATGGGGATTATCGTGTACAGACTGGCAGTTTTCAGACAATCTAAAGTAGACGCAAAAGATGGTCAGAAATCTATGCACTGTGCGGCTGCCGAAAAGTACATAGTAGAAGGAAATCCGAGTATTTCCACTATTAGTGATGGACAGATACTTGAGACAACTCGCCTCTGAATGGAATTGTTCTGGAACGTATGAGTGCTGAATTCTAATATGTCGTTAGATATATCTTCTATTTTTTTCGCAAATCGTGGTTTCTTTTGTTTTCAGTTCACCATATAACCAAATAAACTGTAGGACACTTTTGAAGTATTTAACATTCTTGCTGTGGTATACTTTGTAGTGTGTCACTAAACCCAGCTGATACCGGTTTCTGGAAAAATCTTAACCCCACTGGTTATCTTAAGCATGGAAAACACAATGTTTGCCCTTGTGATTAGTGGACTTAAGTCCAGTTCTGGACTTAAGATTATAACTGTATTCATTAGTCGATCGTTGTAAATGTAATTAATTTACATCTTAGCACTTGTTTGTGCAGCTTACCAGAAAAAGTGTTAAACTACTTCATACTTGCATTGCTTGGTATGCACCCTGATATCAAGATTTCGGGCGCTCAGCGACTGTTGGTGCGGTGAAATCCCGGGGTGAAATACTGGCAAGTTTTAGCGAACGACGCTCTGTACTTACGGATTCTCGTAATTTGTAGATAGATGCTTTGCATGTGCGTTGTACCTTTATTTCGGCTATTTGTATTTTATCTTTTTCTGTGTTTTTGCATTTTGTCTGTGTTCTGTGTACATAAGCTCTCCAGAGATCTGGAGATAATAAAGAATATACATGCAGACAGACACTGAACCCCTGGTGTTGTAAATCGGCGTAAAAGTGACAGTATCAAGTCAATGGTTAGGTTACAATTCCAAAGTCCACATCGGCCAATGAACCCATTTAGCCTTTATGTAAAGTAGCGGCGCGCCAATAATAATAATGATGGTGAAAAAGCAATTGACACTGCGTCGTACAAAGCCCATGGATGTTATCTCGTAGCCATGCTGCAGGGCATGCTAAAGCATACAAAAAGTCTAATTTGTTTCTTGTCCTGTAGAGGGCACTTTTTTAGAATGATGCGGTGACAGAGTTCTGCTTACCTTACCCTCCTTGTTTTCAGTTGTACTTATTTTTTTCTAAATACATACCATGGGGTGATGAGTTATCCTTCAATAGGCAATGCGTTGCTCAAGAACAGAGGGAGCTACAGAATTGTCCAAAGAGCTCATTCCCCGCAACTTCCCTGCAACTGTGAAACGCCTCTCGATTCCTCGAGCTGCTTCGTAGCGTATCTCTGAAAAGAAAAACCTAGAAATATTTTAGAGACCTCTCGAATATTTCTCTGTTTAGGTATTGCAAAATAAAACAATACTCGGCATGATGAATCATAATAATACTCTATATTTTGGCAATTAACGTATTGAAAAAGGGAAATTGGAGATGGGGTCATTGAAAACTGCATGCATCGACTATTAATTAATAGTGGAAACATCACTACACATGTCAATACTTGTCAGTACACATAAAACCGCAGTCCAGCGTGCAATTTTCATATTACCGAGCATTATGTTAAACATGCCTTCAAGTGATCGATGGCCAGCTCTCCATATTGCCGTTTACTCCGTCTGCCCGGTTCGAAGACTTTTGAGGTCGTTATAGCTTGCAGGGAATGTTTAGTGTGAAAGACACCCCCACCCCCACCCCCAAAAAATATGATCAAAACTTCAATATAATAACGTGGTACATCCGGCTACAGACGTGTTTGCGGTAAAGTGGTAAAGCGGTAAAGATAAAGTGAAAAATATTGCTAAAAATAAATCTGATCCCACGGGAGATGAAATCCGATGTGAGCGTTTCACTTGGAATGTCTTTTTTTTTTTTTTGAATTGGTGGTATTTTTGATAAGTGTGCGGACAAGAAACAAAATATATATTTTTTAGTCCTTAGACCTGTCGCGTTTTTGTTACTTGCCCAGAAGGACAAAAAGACATCTTGACACAAAAATACGCATTAAATATCAGTTTAAAGTAAGATCAACTGCATTTAGCCCATCGCACAGCTGCTCTGAGACAGCCAACTACACAATTATGGCTAACATTTCGGAACCAGAATGCAATGATAATTCCACTAATGCTACTATGGCGCCTTGTGATCCTGACGGGAGTAACGTTCTGGATACGGTTATTGCTGCATTGGGCATAGTGGGTCTCTTCCTTCTCATGCTATCCCTTGGGTGCCACATCAATTTCAATGATATAGCGAAACACCTCAAAAGGCCTTGGTCAATAATCCTAGGAATGGCCTGTCAGTACATCTTGCTGCCTCTCGTCGCCTTTTGTGGTGCCCTGGCGTTTTCGTTAGACCCAAACACAGCCGTGGGGTTTATGATCGGGTTCACCTGCCCTGGTGGAGGCATATCAAGCATCGCTACCTTGATCGCTGATGGCGATTTTGCACTCAGGTATCTATTTCCCCAGGCCGATAAACCAGTTTATTCCATATTTATGCGAACAATCATAATTATCATTTCTAAGAACAACAATGCACAATGCACGGCACAATAATCTATTCATAATGACCAATTTGAGAGATTAGTAGGAATGACCAATGACCAATAGGTTACTTAGTGTGCCCTTTACACTCCTAAATATTTTTTTTCCTTTTAAGACTTAGAGATTTATAAGTGAAGAGAAATTTTGCCTTGGGTCACAGCCAAGGCTCACGCCAAAAATGAAGTTGATTGGCTAAACTCTTTTCAGATGTTTTGTTTACAGACAGACACAGAAAGCTAGAAAGTGAAAGTAATGATCCCGCCGCAGCAAAGCTGTCGGTCGGGGTTAACTAACATCAGTAAGATACCTTTTCTCTATCCAAATTTGTGCATGTGGAGAGCGTTGTGATTTAACTTCATACTTGTTGCCATAACCAGTCCCCGCTAAGGGCAGAAAGGGGAGGGCAAATCATTTTTGTTTCGATCAAGACATCGCATAGCCACATGTGCCGCCTGGAGTCGGATGCACTGAGAGAATATAGTGGGTCACAAACTGTATCATCTCATTGACTTCGTTATCATTTAGCAAGAGTTTTACGACCATTCACTGTCACGCAAGGGGGGTGGGGTGGGTCTAAGGATAACTGAACTCTGTTTACTTAAGGTACTTGGTGTAAAATCGTTAATTATTATGATCGATATATAATTTCATTTATTCATACAAGCTAGGAGATTTATGTGTACTGTGGTCACTTTTGAGTGCATTCTGTGAAACAGAGCTTGATACTAACAGCTTTCGAACATCTATAAATACAATGAACTAAAAACACACATACCTTTCCCTATGAACGCACTTTTTCTTATAAGGCCTCCCTTTTCAGGGATTACAGTGAGAATTTTATAGCTGAAACATAAATGACAAAACTATCGAGTCCAAATCTAGGATGATCTACTCTATCAGACATTATCAGTTGTCAAAACGGCGATTTCCCATATATAGTCGAACACGCATACATAGTAGGTTGACACCTGCTGGCATTGTGTAATGAAAGAGTTATTTATAACTGATCCTGCCAGAAGTATGCAAGTGAATGTGACTACTACTAATGCTGCTGCTGCTGATGCTGCTGCTGCTGATGCTACTACTACTACTACTGCCGCTGCTGGTGGTGGTGTTACTACTGTTCTGCTGCTGCTACTACTACTGCTGCTGCTGCTCCTCCTCCTCCTCCTCCTCCTACTACTACTACTACTACTACTACTACTACTACTACTACTACTACTACTACTACTACTACTACTACTACTACTACTACTACCTGTGTTTCCCATTGTTACCAACCCTTACCAAGAGTTCCGGGGATATTGACGTCCTGCTTGGTGCTATGTTAGAATATTTCAAGAATATTTCATATTACTCAACTTTTAACCGTTTCGCTATTCCACACATCAATGGAACCACTTACGACGTTGGGCGAAGATAATATCTAAAGGTGTGCCATGTGAGTGAACAGGGCTTACATAGTCGCTTTTACACAATTTAGCTGTCTGGTAGCGACTGGAACAAGATTCATCAAGCTCGATGGCTTTATGGAAATTCCTAGTCTCCCTTTCTTAACAATAGTAAATGCCAATCTGTTTGCCATTTTCAAAGTTCAAAGGATTAACTCTTCTTAGGACTGCCACAGGGAACATTTAGGCACGTTTGATGGAAAAGGACCATAACTGTAGGAGTGACGTTTTGAAAATTCTCTGCCTACAGATGTCGCGTGGTTCAATATTAAGAATTTGAAAAGGTTTTCAATATTTTTGTGAGGATCAAAACTTCAATTCTCTAAGAAGTAACTTTTGTGAAAGTACCCGTGGGCAAAACTCCACAAGAGTTTCAATGTACACTGCTACTTAAATCACAAGGAACGTATATGAAACTCATTGTGCAAACCACTATTTTTAGACGTTGAAATTCTTGATTTGAATTTCATTCACGGAAACCATACATTCAAACGAATCTGATATAATTTACTACACTCACTGATACTATACCTTATTTCGAAACACTTGTCTAACTGTTTCAGTTACACATTAACCACAATCTCATTGGCGTTGGGAATCGGCCTCATGCCTCTGAATCTTTGGATCTACACCCGTTACTGGGCTGACGTGGCCGTGTCCATTCCTTACCAAGACCTGCTGATTACTCTTGCGATGTCTGTGGTGGCTTCGGCTATTGGATACTTGATTACGTGGCGTCAACCAAAGGCTGGCCTAATATTATCAAAGGTATTTAAGATATTGAGATGTGTATCCTGTCATCCGTCTAACCATTTCCCCCACCCCATCTCAGCCATTCTTTTCTTTTGTGTTTATTTGTTTGTTTTTCAATATTTCTTCCCATTCTGAAGTCTTCAATTCTCTCCCGTTTTTTCCTGCTCACTACATGTAATACTCATGTACTGGTTCAATGGTTTTCAGCAAGTATTTATCCCGGGCTAAACATTTTGACAAGCTGTGTTGTAAATTTTGCTAAAAGGTCGCAACAATTAATCAAGGTGCTATATATATAACCCATGCTGGATCGGGTCTGTAAAACTATAATTCATACGTCCATATTAATGACTGATAACGGTATGCATAACAGCAATAATATTATGCAATAATATTACTGATAGCAGATAACAAAATAGAAGAGCTGTCAGAATTCTCTCACGTAATCATGGCTGGTTGTGGTACATACAATAGTAAAAGATCTAAGACGGGACGAAGATGGGATTAATTTAACTTTTCACACCTCTGTATTGTTTCCAGGTAACTGGACCTCTGGGGTTTCTCTCCATAATAGGTGCAATAATAGTTTTCATGACACAGTACAGCGACTTTGACGAGATGATGCTGGCAGCGTCCGCGGTGGTTCCTGCCGTTGCAACGGCTCTGGCTTACCTCATCACTTGGCTCGCCATGAAGAGAAGCCACAAGTTGGCCAAGACGATAGCCTTTGAGACTATAAACCAAAACACAGCCACGGCCATTGCCTTTGTCACTATTTCATACAGTGGACCGCTGCTGGAAGTGCTCTTGCCGGCCGCTAGTTTTTCTGGACTGTTCATGATTTGCTGGACAGCTTTGTGGATTATCGTATACAGACTGACAGTTTTAAGAAAGTCTAAGATCATAATATCAGACGCAAAAGACGATGAGAAATCTATATATAGTTCCACTGCCGAAAAGTACACAGTAGAAGGAAAAGCTAACATTTCCACTCTTAGTGACGGGCAGATAACTCGCATCTGAATTGAAGTGTTTTCCCGCAACCTAGACACAACAGGGGCATAGAGTGTTGACTTATATACATTAATTTATAATTTAATGTTCCTTGCATCAAATGAAAAAAAAATGAAATTGTGAATGAAAGATATGTCATATTTTAGTTGTCCTAAGTACGAAGATTTAAGCGAAAATGTTAGAGAAATCGGGAAGTCAGAAAATATTACTGAAGATACCGTCTTGTTTCCTTTCCTTGTCAGTGAATTCGAATCCCAGGTGTATTGCTAAACATAGAGGTGTATGGAGTGACTTGCAATCCCAAATGGTGTGGGCGTATTTTTCAGTGTATATTTTGTCTGTTGATATATCTGGAGACGCAAGTCTCTTTGATAAATAAAACTACGACGAGTATATGCATGTATCATGTTATTAAGGTATGGTTTACGGAGCCTATAATATCATACATTGCAAACAGGATTTTATCTTCTTGAATTTAAACAACATGATGTGATGCCAGTGTTAGTACCGAATCTGTATCTGCAAGCATACAAAAACATATAAGACACCCTGTAAAAACATTCAAAGTCTACATATAAATTTCAGGTTCCATTAAGACACTTGTTGGAGAACAATGTCTACAAATACGCTAATACATGTACATGCATAGACACCATCTTATCTTCTGTGAGCTTCTTCATAATTCCGTTGTACATGCTATAGCGTTGTACATATTCATTTATGTGTGCTATAGAATTGTCCATATTCCGTTGTCTGTGCTATTGAGTTGTCCATATTTCTTGTGTGTGCTATAGTGTTGTCAATATTCCTTTGTGTGTGATATAGAGTTGTTTATATTCCTTTCAGTGTGCTATAGAATTGTCCATATTCCTTTGTGTGTGGTATATAGTTGTCCATATTCCTTTCAGTGATCTATGGAATTGTCCATATTCCATTTGGTGTGCTTTAAAGTTGTCCATATCCCTTTGGGTGTGCTATAGAGTTGTCCATAATCCTTTGTGTGTGCTATAAATTGTCCGTATTCCTTTGCATGTGCTATAGAACTGTGCATATTTAGGTTGACTATCAGTTTTCAGTTCATGTGCACTAATAATAGACTATTCAACAAGAGGTCCAAGGGTCTTGGTGTTGTGCTTTACGACAAACAGTACCACTTGTAAATTTGCAGAGATATTTCCTTGACAGCAATTATAAGTGCACTGGATGATCCAAAATGCTACCCCAGATATGTGCTACAAGCAGCCCACGAGTCCCAACTTCAATCTGTTTCGCCCTACAGCCATGTGTTTAGAGTTACAGGACATTGTGAGACAAGTGAATTGAATAACCCCAAAATGACCGTGAACACTATGATGTCAAAGGTACCACATACATGTTGTACTAGTCCCCATGCGTCTCAATTTCACTCCTGTTTGCTCTATGCCTAGCTATTTCAAAGATATGTGCAATATTTGATTTCCAATTAGGCCGCTAAATTTGAATTATTTTGCAATTTTATTAATTCAAATATACCTTTCAATTCATAGTTAAATGCCCAAAAGTACCTTTTGGTCAAAAAAAACATTAAAAACAATCTTAGAAATCGAGACGGATTCATGTTCTCACAAGTCACCGAGAGCGATATATGTGTAAAGCTAAAGACGCTCAACAGTAAGAAAGCCACTGGGTATGATAATATCCCGCCTACATTAATCA
>JAAUYG010124019.1_pt1 | contig 11082 bp, 7 predicted proteins | sample 7278091 | NCBI WGS metagenome assembly JAAUYG01 (sample SAMN14350201, study PRJNA611818) | marine sediment metagenome | isolation source: surface marine sediment (0.6m) | place: French Polynesia: Moorea | collected 2018-08
CAAGGTCAAATGTGAAAGTGCCATTGGACTTCCCATATATGGTTTCCTGTTAATGTTTAATAGTAAAATAGGGCTTAAGTAGGCTCTTTTGCGGGATAGGAGGCTTCAAAATCTCAGTGACCTTGAATTTGACCCTTCAAGTTCACTCAAGGTAAAATCCATTGGTGCAGTTAGACTCCCCATGCATGACTTCCTATTAGTGTCTAATAGTAACTACATGTCTAACTCGCACCGTTTAGGAGTTATAGCAACTCGGAAATTTTCTCCTATCTCTTATCATTGGGGCCAAATTTTGTCTTTTACCCATGTGGAGCCCCAAAGAGCGGACCAATGTGTTCCCCAGCCAGTACTACTATTCAAATCAGTTGTGCTATCTAGGACCCACCTCAATCTGTTCAATAAAACTTCAAATAACAACAGATAAGATTACTCGTAGGTCAGTCCATGGTAGTCATTCATTAAGCCGGAGTGTGTGCTGTAAGTGACATCACAATGATTCATGCTTGCATGCCAGCATCGACATGTGAAGAACATACAGCCAACAGCAATCTTTGGCTTGATGCATTCATGGATCAAATGTGGCCACCCACGCCATAAGCTGATGCTAGAAGTTATAACCATGTATACTAGCCTAACCAACTACAGTGGTCCCTGCAATTTAAGACCCCTCTATTTTACAAATCCCTCCATTTTAAGACCAGCTATCAGTGACACCGTTCTTAACCATTTTGAATACAAATATCCCTCTATTTAAGCGCATAATATGCCTCCAATTTAAGACCAAAATTTTATGGATGAAGGGGCGGTCTTAAAATGCAGGCACCACTGTAACAGGGGTTGGTTTGCAGTGAACATTGTAAAGACTGGTAAATGCTATACACATGATACAGTGGTCCCTGCATTCCAGTGTGATGCCCCTTTGACTTATATTGAGTGAGGTTTTGCTTTGCAGGGAGATATACTTTAGTATTTGAGAATATAACAAGGTAATTGATGCTGTTTATAATGCATGGTATGTCGAACATCCCATGATTAAAATACACACGCCTTAAAATGGACTCTTAAATGCAGAGACAACTGCAGCATGTACTGGGCGCACAACCCCGCGAGTTACTATTAACCACAGAGGAAATACAATGGACACATTAAATGGTCAAGTCAAGATATCAGCAAATCATGCCAAGGGTTCAACACAGTTCAAATGCAATCAGGGATACACGCCGGGAGGGGGTAGAGTTACATATAGTTTGATGAGGGTGAACATGGTGAATATCGGGGTGAATATTCAGTCAGCACATTTAGGGCATGGCGTATGGTATATATTCAAATCTACACTACGGGAATTGGTGGGGGCTTTGGAGAGAGATCAATATTGCAGTGAGTTCTTTATAGTCCCAAATAGAACAGGGAGGCTGCCGCTTGTTAATATCGAGTACCAACCCGTTTGCCCTTTTCCCAGGGTTTTCTCAAGCCGGTACGGGCCGACATATTCTTCCCTGTGAGACATGCTCCTACATACAAGGCGGATAACGAATGCTATCTGAAACTTAGCAAAATAATATCCCAAAAGGTCGAGCACGGGTCCCTTAGGGACGACATGAAGCAGTTTGACAGTTCTTAAGCTGTCAGTTCGCCATGACACTGTTTACATCCGGGCACTGATTGATCTCATCAGCGATGCAGCACGTTCCCTTTCACCGAGCAGACGACAGACGGCAGCAGGAACGCGCCACAAGATTTCCCGCGCTTTTTGCGGTCGTTTGGCGCCGTGGCGCGAAAGGCCGATGCGGCAAATGCATTTAACAGACGGACGGAAGGATTGACATATGCCCGCATGATGACAGTAGTTCTGCTGTGTAGTAGCACAAAGCAGAACCCCCAAAAAATCGTCCCATGGTTTTAAAGGGTAAGTCACTGTCTGGGGGGTCCATAATTTTGGCCCATAAGAGATATTGGGGAAAATTCTCAAGTGCCTATAACACAAACAAGTGGTGACAGATAAACCTGTGGTTACTATTAAACCCAGTAAACATTAATAGAAGCTCATATATGGGGAGTCCAAGTGCACCATTAGATTTGACCTCGAGTGATGTTGAAAGGTCAAATTCAAGGTCAGTCAGATTTTGAAGCCTTATACATTATCTAAAAGAGCTGACATAGGTCATATGTTACCGTACCATAAACATTAATAGCAAACCATATACCGGTATGGGGAGTCCAATGACACCATTATATATGACCTTGAGTTAGCTTGAAAGGTCAAATTCAAGGTCACTCAGATTTTGAAGCCTTATTTCTTGTAAAGGTCACTTGGGCCATATCTTACCATTAAACATTTAATAAGAAACCATATATGGAGAGTCCAATGGCACATCACATTTGACCTTGAGTGACATTGAAAGGTCCAAGTCACTCAGATTTTGAAGCCTTATGTCTCATAATGTAGCTGGGTTTGGCCATAAGTTACTATAAAAGATTAACAGGAACTGTATTTGGAAAGTTCAATGGCACCATCGCATTTGATCAATTTCAAAGCCTTATACCCAGATAAGGAGTCAAGTTAGGCCTTCTGCTTCTAAATACTAACAGGAAATCATATAAGGGGAGTCTAATGGCACCATCAGATTTGACCTTGAGTGATGTTGAAACATCAAAAGTCAAGATCACTTACAATTGAGTGTTGGGAGACCTTACATAGTAGTATATTAATCTGGATGTTACGTAAGAGAATCTGTGGGTGGGCAGGGTTTTCTGCCTTCCCAGCGGTCTTTCTTGTTCTGCATTGGTAATGTGCCCCCAAAATATTGTCCACTTATTCACAAAGAATTCCAAAGTGGTGAAAGGAATGATACTACTTTTTTCACTGCTTATTTCTACTTTATGTAATTTTATTGTATGAGATTAGAATGTTGTCACCTGGCCCATCGATTTTACATAGTTTATACCTTTTTTGGATCTTCTTATAGCTTTTAGAAAGGATTGTGTAAGATACGGCCATATAACTTATAACTGCATAACAGTTGTGCATAAATCATCACTTGATAAAAGCATCGTTAGTCATTCATAAATGTAGTACTATCCACACAATAACAAAAGGTGAAGTTTTACTTGCAGAATATGTACAAGTCAAAATCTGGTGTGGTGGTGGAAAGCCCATGGGGGTTTCAATACACTGAGTCCCCCTCTAATAGGGACACCCTTTCTGTCAAACAATTCTGTCCTCAGACTTGCTGCCGAGAATGTGTCCTTTCTAGAGGGGTGTCCTCTCTATAGCGTCTTTTAAGAGAGGGACCACTGTAGTGGAATTCTGTGTGTGTATGTGTGGTGTGGCAGAGGGCGATTGGGCCTAAATTGTAGCTTGGCAAGAATCGAAACATCTCGCATACGGTGGATTCATCTGAACAAATAAGTCTTTCACATACTATCTACAATATTTTTGTTTTATTCAAGAATGGTACCATAATGTGTATACACATATACAATTCAGATATATAACATCTGATTTCATCTTCACGCAGCGCTATAAAGATTTGAAGCTAAATCACAAACAAGGCGATGATTATGTACACAGTAGGATCCTTTTGTGTAGTAACACTTTTAACAAACGGCACAGACATAACTGCGAACTTGTATAGACGTCAACGGAAAACAAAACGCACAACAAGAATAGCAATGCCAACATTCATATAGCTCATTTACAGAGTTACTTAGTTCTAGACTACCAAAAGCAAAGCCTAGTGGGGCAGGGTAACAATATAGACTCTACCATATACCTCTATTTTAAGACCACCCATGGGACATTGAAATGTGGTCTTAGATGGCAGATGGTCTTTAAATAAAAGGTAGAATAGTGTACAAGATTGATGTCCTTCATGTAAGACAATCATGAAGCCTTTTTTTTTTTCTTGCTGAAGAAGGAAGCTCGGGTGCAATTCGAACCCGGGCGTTTTCCGTTAAAGGATTCAATACAATATAGCATACCAAGCCAGCGCCTCTACCCCGGTACTCCTTTTTGCCACTGGGGCTGCTGGAATCATCAGTAGTTTGGTACATATTTCAGCTCTCTGCTCACTGTACTTCAATGCAGTAAAAGGCAAGGCTCGTACCTCCTAAGGGCGAATAATACTCTCATACCACATAGGTGGGAGTTCTATGCTGATGTCTTACATGAAGCAATTACCATGTTTTGGAACCAAGCAGTCTTATAATCAAGGTGGTCTTAAAATACAGGGACCACTGTATAGTAACGTTTAATGCTGCCGTATTCTTGCAACATTCTGTCAATGTGCCAAAGCAGGCAAACAGACATACTCTCATGCTGCCATTCAAGACCATCAACCCCCAGGAGCTCGTATGCACAAAGAAATCACATTTCGTAATACCTTGCAATTGCTTTGGTCAAGGAACTTGTCATAGGTATACAATGTAGTGATCTGATAATTAGTGGTGATGACATTCTTTTTTTTGAAGATTAGGAAACTGTGAAGATGTAAGTTTGCTATTTAATGTCAATGATGAAATATACAAAACACACGTAAAAGATCCTATGTTAACAAAACATGTTCATGTACCGCAGGCAAGATAAACAAAATAAATGACACACAAACAAATGACACACAAACAGAAAAATTTTAAAGACAATTTTATGAGTCTAAAAAAAAAGTATTATATTATTATACTTGGGTGTCTGTTTTAGCTCTGACTCATGAACGGAATGTACTGGAGCAAATTCTTTAAATGCAGCGAGATGTGTACAGGTTAATAAGGACTCGCGATTTTAGCAAAGGCTATATATAATAAAGATAGAAATCACTGTCGGCCTCAATAAATGTCCGTATAACACTAGTACTGAGGACCTGGTGCACTTAATGCAAGATCCCAATCCAACGCATAATAATAATTTGTTAAATAGTTAAGAAATCTGGTCTGAAAATTCATGCAAGCAAAAACGTCAAATGTGAGACCAGGACTAAGAAAGTACATGGCATGGATGGGGTGTATTGAATGCATTCCAAACAAACGTCCTGCAATAGTCTGTTGTTTCAATTTGTATCATTTTTAGCTTGAAACGAAAGTATTTATAACAATATGCTTTCTGCCGTCAACTGAAAAGAGAAAGAAGGAACCCGCCAAAGAACCAACGCGCTAACAGCTGTCATTAACATTAACAGCTGTCATTAACAGTAAGGCATGGAACATAGTGGGATGTGGCGTAATATAGTTTAGTTTAATAAGCGGAAGGAGGAAACACATGCATTCTGTAATAAGGTGTATAGAGAACACGCATATACAACCAAAACATACCCATGCCATCACGGTACTTTCTCAAATAAAGTTTGACGGAGGAATTAAAACACTCGAGTGTACTATGAAACAGGAAGACGATAAACTAAGTCAATACATTTTCACTTTGTAGTCTCAAATAATGTTCCCATCATTTGCTGTGGGACCCGGAGGAAGTACAAACTATTACTACACAGCTTAAATTTTTCATTGCTTAAAAGTACTGGAATCGCAGAAACATTTTATGTGCACTGTGTGTGTCATCATTTTACCGTTGTGTCACCATCGCTGGACTTCTAAGCAGCATTGCATAACATTCTTTTTCTTTTGCATAAATAAGACTGAGCAAGATCTTTTGTCACCAAGAGGTCCAGGGACCTCGGACCTCCTTTAAACTGTACCCAAATTAACATGATTAATGCAGTCAAAGTTAATTGGTATAATACTAAGATCCCGACATGAATTTTGACACATATATATATGGAAGATCAAAACATCAACTATGTGTGGCAACAATGGTTGCTTCCAATAGAAAATAAACTGAATACTGCCAGCAAAGAGAACTGATTACGTTATTCACTAGGATTGCATATATATATATATGAAAAGGTCAAATACGAATGTGGCTTGAAACCTTGACAGGCACCCGGGGACAGACAAAGGTAACTAAGTTCAAAGTCAGTACCGTGGCCTGGTTAAAGAGATGAAATTTTAAGTAAATGGGAACAAAAGATTCATAAAGATGAATAATTAAATTATGTACAAGGTCACAACGATAATGATAAAATCCCTATTCAGATAGATATGCTTTCTCTTTTCCGATCATTCCCACAACTCGTGAAAGTGTTGCCAGTCCTCGGAAACCCTACATGGGTACATCATGATGTGTCTGGCAACTCTGGGTCTAGCAAATATTTCACCGGCAGTAAAACAGATGGGGAAAAGTAGACTAGTCCCGCAAACTAGTCATCACTCTGCTGTTAGGTAACTTGTTTATTTGTTTATAACTGTTCCTTATCGTTGACCATATTACATACCAGTCATTTCACAAACTGCTCAACATATCCGTAGGTGCAGTTTCAATGAAATACACTGCAAGCATTAATGCTATATGTATTATGCGTATAACACAGGAAGGAACGGCGGATGGACGCAAGGTTCAATTCTCCGTAACTTGAAGCTTTCTTTACTTAAGATCCTTGCCAAAGAAGCTGATCAATTTTGACAGGTTTTTGCAAGGCTGTTTAAAACGTATATAGCGAGCCAATCAAAGCAGCAGTACTGTAGAGCATGTATTTAAACACAAACAACAAGAGATGCTTCTTGACACACATCTCTAAATATCTATAAAGTTTCAAAATTAAATACATTTAGCAAGTATTTGCATAAACAAAACACATACATATGAACTAAGGGTATCATACCCAGCCTATGTCCACTTTTACCTCACAACATTAACGTCTTCATCAGATTCTAAAAATCCCTTCTTCACTTGACAAAATAGGCATTCCAGATTTCCAACAAAACCCATAACATTGCATTCGCGCCTAAAAAAAGTGCGGCAGAAAATTCAAAACGTACCAGTCTAATGATAGTTCACACAACAAATTATAAAGTTCCCTTTGATATGTATCACAAGGTAACCACCGGTGACAAGAATTTACCCTATTTTTTTTTTACACGTCCACAATTTAGACAATGCATGTCATTATAGTGCAATATTTATGTAAAGTGTATCTGTGAAAAATATCGACCTCTTGGAAATGTCAAAGAGGAGTCCTATAGGGAAATCGTGATTAATAAAGTGAAAACAAGTTTCAAGAAAATACCGAAAGTCTTCAGTCAGTCTTTAATATTCAGTCAATACTTGTAATATTAAACTAAGACTTAAAATCAAAACGTACTAAGGTATTTGCAAGAACTCCCACCCAAATTTGTCTCTACTGGTCCGTTGGAACGGCAATACAATTCTTCTCTGACAGGTTGTTAACTAAGAATTGTCACGCAATTTGAGTGGTAAGTGGCTTCAAACTGATGGGTGACGAGTTTGAATCTAATCTGTGACACCGGCATCTTTCCTGTAATTGGCGGCGTATTCCTTGACCCAGTTTAGCCAGGGCCGGACCTCTCGAAAATACTTAAGTCCAAGTTTTGACTTTAGTCGCATTCTCAGCCAATCCTTATTTCTCAGATTGGTGACTTAAGTCAGTACGAGAATGTTCAGCCCAAGACTCATTTGTGCAGAAAAAGTCGTCTGAAAGATACACCATTTCATTTGGGTCCGCAAACTTGCACCTGAACTGTCAAAGGACAGACAGCATGACATTTTGAACCCGGGCCAAGTTTTCCTCCATAGAACATTTCTGCACAAACACTTGCTACAGAAAGTTATGTTACTAGGGTTACTTGAACGAAAACGTAAGTACACTGGTAAAACTGGATTGTACAATTATGATCCGGTCAGCACCCTGTTCTGAAGAGTCCAAATCGTGGAATGTATTACAACGCCAAACCACAGGTGATCTGTAAATCTTTCTGTCATACTTTGAATTACTATAACTGTAACAATATCCTTTACTATTCCATTAAATTACTGCAATACAATTATCACAGTTTAAGGTATGGCCTTTACTAATTACCATTCCATTAAATTACTGCAATACAATTATTACAGTTGGAGGTATGGCCTTTACTAATTACCATTCCATTAAATTACTGCAATACAATAACTACAGTTGGAGCTATGGCCTTTACTAATTACCATTCCACTAAATTACTGCAATGCAATTACTACAGTCGGAGGTATGATAACATTTTGTTCCAAAGATCAATGCTAACACGTTACAGTCATATCGGAAGAACACTGTTCACTATAATTGTTATCAACGCCAGACATACACAATGTTAACTGGCTAATCTTGAAGAATGTTAATTACCTAGTTTGGTAATTGGTATGCGTGACATGCATACATAATGTTGACATAGGATTCCACCGACAATGCTTAGGACTGTTTTTTTTTTTTTATCCTTGAAGGAGTGTTATATTACTTATAATCTCATAAATTAAATTAAATTAGAACTTTGGTTTTATATGCTTTACAAGGCTTAAAAGAACCTCAACAAACAATTCAAAGAAAATATTTATGGCTTCGGTTGCACCATGAACGATATCCACAGATTCAGTTTAAGACAAACGTACACAGGAAGTTATTAAATAGGTAGAAGCAAGACATAGGTTAAATAGCTACGCCAATTACTACCAATACTTTGGACAATGCAAACTATTACTAAAACACAAAATGGCACTGATACAATGTATAATATATGTATATGTGAACCAAAGGCGCATTAGTGTGAATGACGTCCAGCCCTCTTAGAAGAGTTTTCACAAAGTAAAGTCGCAGACACACAGACACATGTGAACACTATATCCCTTCTCCATGTTCTCTCGGTTCATATGGGCTTCACGTAAACAAACATTTAACTTTGAGCACTTGAATTGCGATCGTAGCCATCATACCTCTTAGGTGACCGGTATGGAGCCGAAGTCCCAAACGGCTAAAACTGAAGACATTTCGTTTTGCAATGACTCACATTAAACGATAAGTATGTTTACAATTCAGAGGTACCGATTTGATGTACGCAGGATACTGGGCACTGCAATGGCCCTATGAAACCAATGCTAGGACAGAGCGTCTGGCTGGCTGTGACTGGCACTTGAACTGGTAACTGGGGCGGAGTCTGAAGATGACGAACTTAATGATGTGGCTGGTGCTGTGGTGGTTGCTTGGGATGATTCAGAAGTTGATGACGATGATGACGGTGATGATGTCTTTGTTACCGACGAGACTAATGCAGCAGTTGTACTTGTTGATGATGATGTAGTTGATGTTGATGATGGTGTAGTTGTTGCTGCAGGTGTTGTGGAGGATGAAGAGCCAGCTTCATCGGCATTCTCCAGTAACTTCGTAAAGTTCCAGTACAACTGGATAGAGAAATAAAAGACACATAAGCACTACATGACTTCATAATACGCAACTACTCATTAAACATTCAATCAATGAGTTCCTAACCTGGCAGCTGCAAACTGCAGATTGTTGGTTACTTTTATAGTTTTCAGACATACAAGCATTTTCAGCAGCAACCACTACGAATGCTCACAGCAGGTTTGGAGTTACGACTTAATATTGATATTTCACCTGATGAAATACCAGAACTGGGATCATATGCCTTTATCTACATACGGGTACTAATGTGACCAGGCTTTAGTACAATTTTACACATACATTGAAGACTTTTTTTTCTATTTCTTTAAAGATTTTGTTATTGCAGTGTATCAAATCATTTATCGCCATCAGTAAGTTACTGCTATGCACAATAATAAATCTGATGTTCAATGTCCAAGAAAAAAAACTCCCAAAACATGTAAGTCTTCAAATGAATTGAATACAAGAAAACATCCTATACCATGCTTAATATTTAGTGCAAAGCTGGGGATTTTCATAGAAACTGTTTCACCTTCAATAGGGAGTATTTGGCGCCACAAATTCGCAGTATGAATAATCGGCTTCATTCGGAAGCCAAACTACCTTGGTCACATGACTACCTTTTAGCCAATCATATTGTGACAAATAAAAGCTCCGCCAATCTTAAGATGCCCCTGTTTTCGCGCCTTTACCCTTCTTTCAGGTATCTTCGGAAAATTCTCCCGCTAAGGGGTTTAAAATACTCCCTATTGGCTCGACTTCTCCATAATACTCTAGAGTCTAAAGTTTTGCTTTAAGTCAAGACTTAGCCAATCATATTGCTCAGATCGATGGATGATAAACAAGACAGTACACATGTACGTCAAAACTTGAGATTTAAGTATTTTCGAGAACCGCTGCCCTGCAGATATCTCGACTTACACGCACTATGACGAGATGAAATTTGGGGTTGAGTAAGGTCAAAATCTTGTTAAGTGTTTTGCTAACAGTGGGCAGTTTATGTGCTTGGACTTTTTGGCACAACTGTTGGTTGTCTTGGCGACACTATTGTTTGAGGTAAAAAAAAAAAAAAAAAAGTTTTTGGACTCACCCGGTGAACCCAGCGTCTGTTCTGGAGACACAAATCCAGAATCTGACTCTGGTCGTTGTTGTCTTTACAGACGTTTCTTAAGTAGGCAACCTGGAAAAACAACGAGACTGGTGCAAGGTAACTGTGCTTACTCACAAAAGGTAAATATGTTACCAACCATTTTAAGTCAACCTTTTGCTTTGAATACTACAGCGGGAGTATCAAAATCCATTCGCATGGTTTGTGCCCTCTACATAGTGTGCTTTAAAATAGCTACCACTGCAACATACTAGCACCCCCCCCACACACACACACACTGTGAATCATTGCTGTTTTATGAACTGTTACATCAGTACATGGGACCACCTGTCATTTTAAGGAAAAATGTTTTTCTTAGTTCGGACATAGCATGAATTATTATACAATAGAAAAGTTACTGTAAATTCATTAATATTCGTGGGGATTAATGTTTATATTTTTGAAACAAAACTATGTTTGCTGGGTTTAATATTTTCGGTTAGCTCAGGTCTTGTAATATCTAGGTACATGAATTATGTGTTTGTGGGTATTTATTTTTGCAATTTAAAGGTGGTCGCGGAAATCGCCAAATAAATCTCTCGCAAATATTAATGAACAACTAGACAGTCGGTTGCTGTGCAACGCGAGGGGGGCATCCCGGTTGGCAAAAAGATACTACATCCTTATCAGGGCCCTTGAATTGACCCTTCAAGGTCAGCCAAGGTC
>JAAUYG010014993.1_pt1 | contig 11081 bp, 3 predicted proteins | sample 7278091 | NCBI WGS metagenome assembly JAAUYG01 (sample SAMN14350201, study PRJNA611818) | marine sediment metagenome | isolation source: surface marine sediment (0.6m) | place: French Polynesia: Moorea | collected 2018-08
CTAATTAAAGGTTAAAATTGCTGTCACTAGGAAACCGGGGCCCGTAGAGCGAAAATAAGCTCAATTTTGACCCCGGCGGGGGGGGGGGGAGGGGGGGGGTAGAAATAGGGTCTAAATGCAACTTCTGGAACTTTTTTCAGATTCCAGGTTTATTCCAGATTCGCAAATATGACAATTTTGAAAATAGGCCCGTATCTCGAAAACCGCTGTCCGTAGAGTGAAAATAAGCTCAATTTCGACCCACTATGGTAGAAAGAGGGTCCATATACAACTTCTGGCATGTTTTCTTCAAATTCCAAGTTGCATGCCCAAATATGGTAATTTTCAACATCTGCAAAAGTTTTGTCAGAGAACTGAAACCAAGGCTGTTTTTGGATATAAAAAAGTCAGTTATATTTTATAAAGGATAATTACAAGATCCTTAGCAGCCAATGATAAGCTTAATTCTGAATTTATTTTCCCATTTCCCCCCAGGGAAAACCACAGACGTCATCGGTCTCGCTCCCCGACGTGAGTATTCAGGCCTCCAAATGAACACTAGTATGCCAGACTATAACAAAAATTCTACCTACATTGTGCTCTTAAGTGACCTGCGACAGCCCAGGAATTGAGGAGTCTCATGAGTTCTATTGGCGTTAGACCACAAGTCTCCTCGGTTGGCTTATTGGCTGCACATACACATGGATTTTGGCTAAGCATTACGACCAACATCAAATAAAAAGCTCATTGCACTTTTCCGGTCCTTCTTGTGACCATAATCTGTCTGGTAAGGTTTGTTGCATTATTTTTGATGAATTAAAGTGTCATGAGATAGCCATGACAATATTTGAAACGATTCAAAGAATGATGGCATTGTAGTACATTGGGAGTGTCAACGGACAGTCAGTCGCTTTTTGGTTATATGCACTTTGTGCTAAGTGAAGTCTCTTCTATGGATTCGCAATTTTGCATGGCGCATTCTGCTAGAGTGAAACAATCGATTTTGGCTCTCTCCTTTCCAGGTCATCTTGGTCGTATTCGGACTACTCCGACCCGGGTGACTACCATGCCCCCAGGCCAACCAAGAGGGTAACCAGCGCCCAAGATGCCGCGGTGCTAAGAAGGGTAACCGAGCGACAGCCAGCACAGGGCCTCGTAGCTGTCAAGCCCCAGTCGCAGAACTCCAAGCAACAGACGTCAAGTTCGGGCTCTCGTCGGACCTTATCCACGCAGACGGACATGTTCCTCTTACTGCATTTCATCGACAGGCCGTCAACTCTTAACGAGAAGATACTGCGAGCTCACGAAAAGAAGTTTCATAGCCTGGGTCGGTATAAGACCCTGTCGCCGTCTATAGATGCTCTGGCATGGCTGGAGGACGTTTCAGACGTTGACGCTACCGAGCACGAAACACTGATAGAGCCGCAAGGATCTTCGCAACCAACAGCAGCCTCTTCCAGCGGGAGAAAGACCATCAAGAGTACGACGCAGAAAAAGAAGCTGTTTGTATCGCAGACAAAGGGGATGGCGAAGAAGCTCCTGGCAAAGAAGAAGAGGGCAGGCAAGGTTCTGGAAGCATCAAAAAAGAAAAACAACAGCGTCGTTGAAGCGGTGGTGGGAGAATGCCCAGAGGATTCCGAAACGCAAGGAGTGGAGGACGCAACTGTGACTGATGCAGGGAAATCCGCCGCCGACGAAGTTCCAGCGTTACAAATGGATGGAATAAGCGGACTTCCAGATGAAATAGACCAAGGAACGGACGACGAACTTGAAGGGGGTGACTTCGCCAAGGAGATATTAGGTGACCAAGACTCTGAAGGAAGCGAGGACGAGGAGAGTAGTAGCGATTGTGAAGAAGCAGGAACAGAAACGGAAACGGACCAGCTCCAGAAATGGAAAACCAAGTTGGTCCTAAGTGGAACTGTGAAACTGAATGGCGCCAGGATGGCTAATATTTTAGAAGATCCAGACCTGCAACCTCAAGTGATTCTTCAACCAGCCTCAAGACCAACAGAGTCAAATGGAGACCTGCGGCAAGAGTCCAATGCGGTATCGGATCCTGTATCGAGTCTTAAATTTAGGAGTAAGTTCCATACATCATGGAAGTCGGTTGGATTCAAACGAAATGCGCTGATCCAGCGTCGTAAGAAACGAGCAATACTGTGCACCAAGCTGATCCAGGGAAGACGGAGGCTGGACTGTGTTGACAGTAGCATGGCACTGCAGGCCTTACAGGACGCATATGCAGAGACAGAAGAGACCGCACGTGATGAAGAGGAAGTGACGGTATTGGACGAAAACAAGGCTTCTGCATTTGGGGACAGCGACAACCATTCAAACCGATGGGAGGATGACGAATGCCTGAGGCAGTTGGCAAATTTGTCTGAAGGAGACACAGATGGCGATGAGGACGACGACTTGTCCATGGCAATTTTGGAAGCAGCAGGCGGCAGCTTAATCCAGAGTCTGGAGTTCCTAAACGATCATCAGATGGATGGTGTTGATGGCGGAGAGACAGGGAAATCGGAACCGTTGCCCACAGAAACAGAGTCAAAATCTGAAAAGAAAGACCATGAGGCAGTAAATACAAAGATCAAGAAGGCTACGGACATCTCGAAATCGGTGCAGAAAGGCCTACAGAGGCCCACCTCTGCTTTGTCACCAAAACCTAACCAGACACCAGGACCTGAACCAGCTCCCAGCCTCACAAGAACCGCCAAGGCTAGCCAATCCATGACAAAGAAAGGAAGAACAAGGGAAACCCTTGTGACAAACGCCGCGAAGCAAACTTCTCTGCCAAAAGACTCGGGAAAGGTTTCGATTTCAAAACGTGTTGAAAATAAGCTTCAAAAAGGAAACCAAGCAATCCAGCCTGTCACTCAGAACACAGTTAAATCTGGACAGACCCAGTCAGCAGTTGGCTCCTGTGGAAAGGCCGTGAAGACTATGGCTAAGCCGAACGGTAAATCAGCGCAGCGTGTGGAGAGTAGACACAATGAAGCTGTAGAAGTGGTGCGCAGACCAACACCGCGACACAGTACACCGGTAAGAGAGAAACCGATGAAGCACAGTGAAAACAACAAGTCATCTCCTGCCAACACCAAGAACGTTACCAAGGCTCCAACCGGGACAGGGACGAAAACCAAGGCTACCGTTGGTTCACGGGACACGTCAATAGCGGCGAAGAAAGGCGATCACAAACCGGCATCGAACGTAAGGCAAAAAGCACAGGAGAACAAACACAGAGGCAGCCAGCCTTCGGGGAGTCACGATCGCATGGAGGAAAGATCATTTGAAACAAATCATGTGTCGGGTGTTGAGTCCAAACTTAGTAGCTCAAATTGCAAAGTCACCACCCCAAAGACTCTTCTTCCCCAAAAGCAACCTGCTAGAAAGTTACAAACTCAAAAGGATCACAACAGAAGCATTCGTCCAGATGCAACGAACGGTGTGAAGGAAGAGACAGCGAGTGTTGTGTCTACGAAAAAGAAGACAAGCATAGACAAGCCAAAACATGTCAATAAGTGTGGAGACGAGTCACCGACACCAGTAACGATTGAGATGGATAAAAACTACACGATAGACGAGCTGCGAGAGTTGGAACTCCAAACACGAAAGCTACAGGTTCCATATAATGGCAGTGACGAGGATATGGCAGAATCCGGGGCCCCTACAGCAGCCAAGCGAGCTGGCCGGTCAGTACAGCCTCATGACAAGATATCCTTCACAATAAGGCAGAGGACCACGTCCTTAACTTTAGAGGAGAAAATAGCACTTAGCCAAGTTTCACACAATGGCCATGATGGCTCTGCGGACCCAAAATCTAAGGATGATGTCGATCTAGAGAATGCGCCGTCAGCAGATGGAAATCTGACAGTCGATGGTTCTGATCAACAGCATGACGTTTCAGAGTGTGTTGAACCGTCGGCTAAAGCAGGGTCAGTCGATTCAGGTTCTGAGAGGACCGGGCAGCGCAAAACTGTACCCATTCCACAGCCATTGTCGTCTAGAGGAAAGGATGAGCATGCCAGCCAGGAAGAATGTCCCATAGAAGCGACGACAGAGAGTGAGCCAATCACTAAGGTCGGGGACATGGGCACAACGATCTCAGAAGAAGGCTGGTTGTTGGAACAGATCGGGTGTAATGGAGAGGTTGAGCATCACGACTCCTCCGCTAGCCCCACTGGCGTTAATCAGCAAGGTGATAGTCCAGAAAATAAAGACAAGGATGTTGGTCAGACATGTAAAATCAAATGGCATCGGAAGTCTTCGAAGAAAACCGTAAGGGAGCACAACGAGGACAAGGACGCTGCATCTGACCAGAGCTTGTCGGAAGCGACCCAGAAGCAGGTGGAGGTGGAGGTGCATCGAAGTGACGATGCGGATCGGCATGACAGTTATCAAGGCCACACGGCCCCAGACAAGCCTGATGATGACAAGCCTGATGATGAAGGCCCTCCTGCCACAACAGATGACGACGAGGCCAACAACAACGAGATTTCCCAGAAAATCTTTAGCACGAATCAGGAGTCTCCCCCCAGAAGCAAGAATAGGTCCATGGAATTGAATCTCAAGTCGGCGGTGGTCAGTCTCAGTCCATTACCCATGCTGGTTATCCCGGACTACGCAATAAAAAGCGGCAGCGAAAAAACGGAGGACAGGAAGCGAAGAAATAAATCAGATTCTCCGGCTCGGGAGAAGATGGAGAGAAAAAAGAAAAGGAAGAAGAGAAGCCATCGTCGGCAAGGTGACGTGGCACACTCGGAGGAAGAAGACGAGACACGCCATGCAGGCCCTGGAGAAAGGACTCCTGGTGAAAGTATTTCTTCTGGAGCAAAGCTATCGCCAGATCACACAACTGTAAGTCTGAAAGAACAGAAAACTCAAAGTGATTCAGAGCACAACAAGGCATCAGCAAGAAATAGAGACGATAAAGGAAACTCACCTCAATCTAGATCAGATTCACCTCAAGTGCATGCGTTAATGGGTCCGCTGCTGACCCCATCCCACGAGCCATCCATTCCTAGTTCTGGGCACGTCTCCGACACCAGTTCAGATGCGGCTGGGAAAAGGGATTCGAGGAAAAAGGAAAAAAGGAGGAAGCGGAAACGTAAAGTACCAAACCGTGGTTCTGCGTCCGCCGGATATCGCCAAGCGTTGAGAGGAGTGGAGGGAAGTGAGGGGAGTGGGGGGAGTCACAGAACCCTGAAACTGTATAATGACGAATCCGAGGATTCTTTGTCGTTGCTGAAAGAACAGTTGGTATCTTGAAAGGACGATTATTAGTTTTGTTGACAGAACAGTCCATGTTCACGCTGAGAGGGGACAAGAAAGGCGTGGGTAGGGTCATCGCTTTAGTGGAGTGTGTTGAGCAGTGGACTCCTGGACGACCGTTGTTGCTAAGAGAAAAAAGCGTGTGTACTTGTGTTCTTACGGACTGTTCATTCTATTATGAATCGTTTTGTTATGAAGCTGTACATTTGTCCCGTCCCAAGGCAGTGGCAATAGTTCAGTTACGCAGGTCTGGGTTAACTACTTTAAGCAGTTTGGATTTTAAAAGGTAACTGCAGCGCTGCCTGCGAGGACTTTAATTGCCGGCATGGAATTTTAAGTACATGTGATAAAGTGGGTCTGCACGACTCTGTACGCATATATATGTGTGCAGGACGATTCTTTAAATTTTATTTTTTATTCCAGGAGTATTCCCTGTGTTTCTGATTATCTCTGGCAGGAACAGCACCCGGTCTAACTTTTCTGCTCAATGCGGCATTGAGTTTTTGCGATTTTGGCATTGAGTGGAGCCATGGGATACGGTATACCGTGAGCGCCAAAGCGGCAGAAACCCAATCAATGCCCCATTGAACGGGAAAATTGGTTTGGCTGGAAACCTGGGAGAAGAGAGGGTCGTGCTTGTGCGTTTATACTGGTTATAGTTTAGTTGGTTCAGATATGATATTAATATTTTGTAATATTGCTGGTTTTTAACTTTTATACCGAGAGGGTAGAGCCCTATGCCGTCGAGTGCATATTTCACACAGTGTACATGTGCTTTGTGTAATAAAATGTCAGAATGATTCGTCCTCATCATTGTGTTCTCACACCCGTCTGTCCACGCTTACTATTAGACCCTATGCATAGTCAATAACACGTCTACGAGCGCAAGGAAGGGAGTGTTCATTTTAAAGATCACTCAGACACAGTATTCAAATCAGACTACAAAAATAAGGGCTGTAAAACTCTTATAAACTTAGTTATTCTTCATGGCCAAGCAACAGCCATTCCAAATTAAAGGCCTATGGACGGCTGTGCTCCCATTCATTCTTGCCGACCCATGAGGCGTTGCTTCTCCTACATTTTTTGCTTATTCCAACCAAAGTATGATATTTATTGGTGTCCTATGAGCACCACCCCCACTCCCACCCCCCACCGAAAAAACAAAAACAAAACATGAATCAAGGATTTCAATAAATTTTCAAATTTTCATTTTTTAATGTTTTGGCTTTCATTAAATTCGGTTACTTTTGAGGTTGTTGCCTTTTCCTTGGATATTTCACACAAGAGGTCCAAGGGCCTTGAAACTCTACTAGGTCACTTGCCAGATAGAAACGACAACAGCCATGTAAAGTAGCTGATAATTAAGTAGCTGTGTAACTGAGGTGACTATGTAATCCTGTCAAAAATCGGAAATGCACCGAATGACCCCAGACTGACCTTGCACACTTAATAGTCAGGAGTTCCTTGTATACACTAAATATATAAAGTTCCTCCGGGACGCTCTGCGACCAGCCGTTTTCGAGGTACAAGGTTGTAATGCACCAAATGACCTCAGAATATCCTTAACATTAAAATGTCAAAAATACTCTATACACTAAGTACTTACCCCGAGGCACACATTTCGGTCAGTTTTGTTCTACGCCCAACCATTTTCGAGATACAAGGTTGTCGAAAGTCGGAAAATGCACCTAATGACCTCAGAATTACCTTGAACGCTGAACAGTCAAAATTACCGTATGCACACTATGCACACACCCCGAGACTCAAATTTTCGTTCATTTCGCTCTATGACCATTCGTTTTCGAGATACAAAGCTGTAGCTGTTGAATATCGCAAAGATCAGAAATGTACCGAATGACCCCAGGCTGACCTTGAACACTTAACAGTCAAAAGTGCCCTATACACTAAATAAGCACCCCCGAGATCTAAATTTGTGTCCGTTTGGCTCTTGACTACGGCTAGCCATTTTCAAGATACAAGCTAGAAATGACTTAACGGTCATTTAAAGTAACTGTTAAGTATCTGTGTAGCTGAGATGATTATGTAGTCCTGTCATATATCGGAAATGCACAGAATTACCTCAGAATCACCTTAACTTTCAAAAGTACCCCATATACATTAAATAAGTACATCCGAGGCCCACATTTGGGTCCGTTTTGCTCTACAACCAGTCGTTTTCGAGGTAAAAGGTTGTTGGAAATCGGAAAAATCGGAAATGTATGGAATGACCTCAGACAGACATTGAACGCTTAAGAGTCAAAAGTACCCGAAGTACACTCCCCATAAAAGTACTCCAGAAGCCCATATTTGTGTCCGTTTCGCTCTAAGCCCAGCCAGTTTCGTGATAAAAGGTTCTTGAAAATCCCGGTTGAAAATAGACAAAATTGGAAACGCACTGAATGATCTTAGACCTACCTTAAACACTTAACAGTCAAAAGTACCCCATATATACTAAGTAAGCATCCCGTACCCCAAATTTTGGCCCGTTTTGCTGTATGACCAGTCGTTTTTGAGATATTAGGTTGCTGAAAATCGGCAAAATCGGAAATTCACCTTGATCACTTAACAGTCAAAGGTACGCTATACATACTAAGAAAGCAACCCCGAGACACAAATTTGGGTCAGTTTTGCCCTCTCATCAGCAGTACAAGGTTGCTGAAAGTCGGAAAAAAGGCAGAATGCTGGAATGACCTCAGGCTGACCTTGAACACTTAACGGTAAAAACAGCCCTGCGTACACTAAGTCTGTTTTGCTCTACCGCCAGCTATTTTCAAGATTACGCTCATTTTATAACTCCCCATTGACTATCATGTTAAACGGCCTAAAAAAGAGCAAAAAGTGCCAAAAATTCAAAATTTCACTATTTTTTACCAACTTTGGTGGAGAGCCTTCCCGTGGGTGCTGGGTATACATGAATTTAGGAGATCAAATCTGGTGTATACTGTCAGAGGAGACGTCGTTTGAAACTTTTACTCTCATATGGGTAAACGAAAACGAAAGAAAACAAATAGCAAAATGCAAATTGTGAAATTTCACAATTCTTTGAACAACTTTGGTAGAGACCCCCACCCCACCCTAGGAGTTTGCATACTTTTTAGGAGTGAATCATACTTTTTAGGATGTGTACTTTCAGAGGAGATGGCGCCTGAATTTTTTCCACACATATGGTCCCATGTTAACGAAGCCCGTAAATATAAATTTTAAATTTTGAAAAAGAAAACAAGGAGATATAGAAAAAAACTAGGTATGGTGGATAGGTACTTGTCCGCAACATTTGACGCTAATTCATTTGGCGGTATCCGAGAACATGGGTTTGTGATGTGCAGTAGCACAACGCAGGGCTAATAAAACTGTATGGGTTTGTATGGGTATGTAAAACCATATGGGTTATTTTTGAATAGCACTACAGAAAAAAAAAACATTACCACAGTGCCCTATAGGTGAATAAAAAACTTCAATTATCTAGAAAAAGATATCCTGGAATGGAGCGAAAGGGACGTACGCCATATTGGTAGCGGTTGTGTGAAAACAATACAAAAGTGATGGGCTTGACCTTGGGCATACCAAAGTCATTTTGAAGCGATACGATGCACATGCGTACCATTACCAATTGCTACAATTGTTAGCTTTTTTTTCAATACAACGAACCTTTATTGTAGATTCCATGGAATGACCCACATCAAATTAGGTTGGAATTTTAAATGAAGCTTTAGAATTGTACCACAATGGGAAATGAAAAGCTTTCACTTCGAATTTCGGCATGAGTGGACGTGGGGTGAAATGGACTGCATGGGAAAACGAATGACATGCTTCAAATACATTGTGTTTGACTGTGCCAGAATAAGTAGAATAGCTGTTGCCTTGGTGAGGGCATCCAACTCCTGTAAATTGTGTGTTCTCGACAACCATCATGTGAATTAATAATGAATAAATTTTGTGGAAAGATAGTTATCCATCTCCAAAGATTTTTTTTTCAAAATTTTGATTGTCTCGTTTACAGCCATCTTTTTTTCCTTTTCGTTAACGCATCTGGACCATATGCGAGTGAAAAGTTCAAAATGCTATTCCACCAGTTTTTAAATCGGTGCAATAACACTTTTGTGGAAATTTACCTGTCACAAAAGTTACTTGCTAGGTTTTTTTTGTAGATTTTGATTTTCACAAAAACAAAAACAAAAAAAAAGACACTTAAACATTTCAAATTCTTAACATGGGGAAAATGTTTTGAAAACGCCACTCGATCCTCCTACACATTTGGTTTTCAACCACATTCTCAACCGTTCTACTTAGTGTTACTGCACAACAGAGCTACTGTCGTCACGCGGGCATCCGTCGTCCGTCCGTCCTTCTGCCGTCTGTCCGTCTGTAAAACCCAATTTCTCAGAAACCGTCAAGTGAATTAATGCTAAGTTTGGGAGCAAAACTACCTGTCCACCATATCTCAAAACACTTCTTTGTTGTTTTATTTACGATTTGTGTTCGTTTTGTTAACAAAGGACCATATAGGAGCAAAAATTGCAAACGACATCTCTTCTGAAAGAACACATCACATGCACTAAACAACAACAACAACAAAAAACATACATAGTCCTAGTCTCTACCAAAGTTGTTCAAAGTGTGTACCTTTTTTTTTTCGTTTTCGTTAACATGGACCATATGGAAGTAAAGTTTCAAACGACATTTCCTCTGAAAGAACACACCAGATTTGCTCCCCCAAATTCATAAATTTTTGGCATTTTTTTCTTTCATTCTTTTTTTCTTTTTTTTTGGCCGTTTAACATGATAGTCAATGTGGAGTATGCGATATCGTAAAACCGGCTGGCCGTAGATCAAAACGAACCAAAATTTGGGAAGTACTTAGTGCATACAGGGTACTTGGTACCGTTCAATGTTCAGAGTCAGTCTAATGTCATTCGGTGCTTTTCTGATTTTTACGAGTTTGACAACTTTGTATCTGGAAAACGGCCGGCCATAGAGCGAAACGGACCAAAATTTGGGCCTCTGGGGTTAAGTACTTAGTGTACGGAAGGTACATTTAACTGTTAAGTGTTCGAGGTGGTCACTTTGAGATCATTCGGTGCATTCCCGATTTTTTTCAATATTTGACCTTGTATCTCGAAAACGGCTGGTCGTAGAGCACAGCAGAAATTTGGAACTCGGGGAGACGAGTAACACACGTATGGGGTACGTACCTTAGACCTTGTAGGGTTCAAGGTCATTTTGGGATCATTCAATGGCCTGTAACTTAAAAAGTTTGCCCATAGCATGATAGAGCAAAACAGACTGAAATTTTGGACTCAGGAACACTAGTACAACATATATGGAGTTCCTTTGTGACTCAAGTGTTGGTATATAGGGTTTTTTTACTTCATTCCTTGTCTAACCAAGGGTATTTTGGCCTTCAAATGTCAAAATTAGGATTGTCACCTCAGCCACATATAGATAATAGCTACATAACTGTTGGCCATAAACCCAACTTGTTCCAAGTGACCAAACAGATCGCCAAGGACCCTGGGCCTCTTGTTTACAGATGTCTCGATTATGGCCAATGAGAAATGCAAAACTGCATATATCCTGGAAAAGGCCAATCATAGTGTGAAATGGACGAAAATTTGAAGCTTCAATTAAGGTCATTTTAGGATAATTCAGGGACCTTGTTACAAAATAGAGCATTTAACAAACTGAAACTATTGAATCGGGGTCATTAGTAAGACATTAAAGGGATCGCTATTACTATGTAAACGAGAAGGTCAATGGGGCTCTGGGGTGTGTCGCAAAAAGAGAATATTCACAAAAAATACAAAAAAAAAAAAAAGAAGGCCCAACAG
>JAAUYG010039802.1_pt1 | contig 11081 bp, 10 predicted proteins | sample 7278091 | NCBI WGS metagenome assembly JAAUYG01 (sample SAMN14350201, study PRJNA611818) | marine sediment metagenome | isolation source: surface marine sediment (0.6m) | place: French Polynesia: Moorea | collected 2018-08
AAGGAGCTGAGTTAGGCCATTACTATTAAACATAAATAGGAAACCATATATGGGGAGTCCAGTGACAGTATCACATTTGACCTTGAGTGACCCTGACAGGTCAAAGTTAAGATGTCGAATATGATCTAAAATTGATACATGCATAGTGAGGTACTGTGTGAGAGTTAACCCAGATTTCAATTGATTTAATCTGCAGCAGTGAGTCTGCAGAAAATTGCCAATGTCATCCCAACTGCAGCTGTCAAGCAGAGCGCCAAGGTCCTTGGACCTCTTGTTAGGATTTTTGATGAATATTTTTCGTTTTCATTAACATTGGACACTATGGGTGCACCTTGAGTGACCTTGAACTGGATCAGACCAGTTTTAGCCCTTTATATGTAAAGAATGGCCAAACTTACACCCATGTTTTCATTGGAAAAGTACTAGGATCTCGTCTGTGGAGTGCCTGACAGTGCCATTACATTTATGTGTCCCTAAGTGACCTTGGTGGCCAATATCAAGGTCATGTTGACTTGCTATAGATAAATAAAATTACTCCAAGGTTGTAACTTAACTTGTGTTATGATGCTCAAAAACAGGATGCCTCCTGGCATTGCAGGAAGCCGACTGTCTAGTTAACTTATATGTGATTCTAGTGTACACCCCCAAGTGTTTTTAGTGTATTAGTGAGGATGCATGGTGGGTGGGGGTGATACAGAATCACATAAATCAGACTTCAGGTTTGACTACTTTTAGCATGTTTATTGTAGACTGTAGTAGGAGGGAGTATGAGAATCACATAAATGAAACTTCTCAATCTTGTTTTCATGTTGTACAAAGCATTCAGCTATGGCCATGCTCATGATGTTTGCTGTGGTAACTGCGCTATTCCAGTGCATGACATCATTGACATGCCTAAACTCAAAATCCCAAGGTGTCCACTCAAGTATGCTCAAAAATTGAAACTAATAACACCCAAGTCCTGAGTATACATGGACTACGTATACTCGGTTTTCAAAAAGTAGCCTTTTTGTACAAAACAAGGACTTGGGTGTTCGTGAATGATTTGGAACATAACCTACATTAACTCATCAGTTAATATTACTGTTACACAAATCCTGACCATGTAATGACTCAGCCATAAAATATTATCATGATTGTTTGCCAAGAACGGTGCTCTGTGATTCTCTCCATTAAAATCCTGACCACATGGAACGAAAGATGCTAAATAATTGTAACTGTAGACATATTTGTGTGAATTTATTCTGATAATTTGGTAAGCAAAATTGTGATGTTCAATTCCCATGGAGGTAAAAGGACATAACGTTTAATTCCAGTCTTTCTGATTGGCAGTAGACTTAAATTCTCACGAACATGTGCATGCAAATGTTAATTCCCGTGAACATTTCTGCTTTTTATAGTAATCATCATGGTCACCCTTAGGATGTAGAAACAGGTGTTGGTCAATTCCTTGGCAATGTGCTGCGTGAAAGCTATCATTGTTTTGTGTAAATTCAAACAATGGATTTTTTTTCCGATCAGCCTGCGTCAATCATGATGCCCCCCAAGAAGTCAAAGGCTGCGCGGTCTGCGGCACAGCAGCAGGAAGCCGAGAGCGACCCCGTTGAGGACCAGCGGAATGGGGCAGAGGAGGAGGAAGAGGAGGAGAGGGTCAATGTGTTCGATGTCGAGCTACTGGATGGGAAAAGGCGCCGTAACCTGCCAGCCGGAGAGCAGAAAATGCTGGAGTGGTAGGGGCAAATTTTAGCCTGCTGACATCTACAACGGTAGTAGTACTACCTAAATGACACTGCCATAAAAAGATCCATACGCAGTGACAGTGCTCCAGTTAGCGTTGGATAACAGTTTACATGTAATTTAGCATCATTTAACACCTTTAGTGTGATCGGCGACTACAGTCCATTGCAGGGTACATTGCAGGCGGTCAACTGAAAAAAAACAGGATCCAGAATAGGTCCCGCGGAGTTCAGCACTGGGAAAAATAGAAAACAGCAACACAACTTTTGCACCAAAAGGGATAAACAAGCTAAATTTATTATCATGACTCATGATAACTGCACAGCTCTTCTCAATCCTCAGCATCAAAAAGTGCAATGCAAATCTGCACAGAATACAGTGATCTGGTCATACCTGCCAGCGAATTCCTGGACACCAAATGCACAATGTCACTTAGTCATATCAGTCAGCATTCATTTAGGCCAAATGCTAAAAATATGCAATGTTGTATTAAACTAGGATATGGTAATATGTTTGTAGCATATTTTATATTAGAGAGTAAACTTCACTCTCCCAACTTTCGAAACTTAAGGGGTATCGTCATCACACTCAACACTGGCCTTCATAATGACTGAACTGGAACCGACTGTTGAGTTATTTCTGTATGCTATGGTCCGAGTTGTCTACTGGGTATGGCTTGGTGCGGGCTGTCTGTGTACGACTTTGTTATATGTGTGTCAGTCTGTGTGATATGTTACTGTAGCATGTGTAGCCCTGTGTTCCAGGCTGCATGACAACTTTGAGGCGAAGGAGAGCCAGGAGCTGGTTTTACAGGACATGTATGACGAGTACCTGGGGATGTGTTCCTCTCTTGCCAGCTACGGGGTCGACATCACTACATTCATGAAGGTACGTGTGTGTGTGTGGGGGGGTGGGGTGGAGTGTGTGTAGGTGAGGGAGTGTCATCGTAGACAATATAGTGACATGGGAGCAAGGAGGCAGGGCAGTAAGTAGTCCGCGAAAACAGCCAGCTCTGCTAATGCTAGGGACTCCGTGTAAATGTATATGGGGACCGTTCAGACTGTGGAAGCTTCCAGTCATTCTCATACATTGTGTATTAGAATCTGGATTTGTGTACAGTAGTCATACGTTTTAAGACTGCCTGTTAAGCTTGAATTTATGGTCTTTAAAGTGAATTGTGTCACTGAGAACTGGTCTGAACAACAGAGGGAGTTCGTAAATCGAGGAGGGGCGGGGGGTGCAGAGAGCACTGTAGAAAGTTGTCTCACAATCCTCTGTGATCACTGTGTTCCACCATAGTGCCGCCTTCGTTGGTGTAATATATAAATTGTACTTGCCATTCCATAGGGGGTGAAGGACTCCTTCCCCCATGGTATTGCGGTTAAGGAAGATTCGCCCCACGCTGGCGCTGTCCGTGTGAAGAAGCCAAAGAAGGAGCGATCCAAGGACAAGGTCCAGGCTGACACGTTTAAGATGAAGATGAAGGACATTATCTCCCGTGCTCTCGAGGAGCTGGGAGGGCCGCAGGTAGCCACCTAATCACTCCATACTGTCTACTTTAGATAGCCATCGGATGGTTCACTACAGTCTACATCAATAGGGTGCTCAGGCAGCTGCATAGATCAGAGGCATTGTCCTTACTGTTGAGAGCAAAACATTGAAGATGAGTACCATTTTCTCGTGGAATGTACAAAACTATGAATTTGACCGCAAAGTAATGCTAACCCATATTGAAGGCCCATGTCCTAACTTTACCGGCAAAAGATAAATTTATATACATTATGTCTGCAGAAGGTGATATCTGCGAAATTGCAGCAAAATTTATCGGAAAAAACCTCAATTAGTGAAAGTAGTCAGGAAACTGAGCTTTGTTGGGCAAGACATAAACGACAGGAAGGTGTATAGCATAACAAGTCTTTTGGGGGTAGAAATAGTATTGATGAGTAAAACCGAGTGGTATACTGGTAGTTAGTAGACTGTAATGGTGTAGAGTATTTGTATTATGCTGTTTATTATGCTGTATTTGCAATAGCCAATGTAGACATCATATACACAGGCGAATTAAAGCACTTGACTTGAATAATGACTCAATGCTCATGGTGCTCCTGTCTACATTGTCTTGAGTACTGAGGTGGGCTAAATGTGTCACCTTCCTTCTGGGTGATCGGATTGCTGTATTTACCATGCTTACTGGTAACTGTCCATGTTTGTGGAAATTCTGTCTTTTTACGTCCATCTCCTATCTACTGTTGTAGCATTATCTGTATGACATCTCCTGGATAGTTCTCACTTTTAAAGCACATTATACTCTACCTGGTTGGAAGCTCCTACCCGCCATGGTCACCAACGTTGTCTACGTCATGTTTTGTCCTTTTCAGAAAAAGGGCCTTATGTTCCATGTGATCCGTCACTATGTGTCCAGCAAGTTTCCAGCCCTCCGGGTGGACCTGAGACCGAACTTGCTGCTGCGGGCGCTGGAGAGAGGGATGTCGATGGGACAGGTGGAACTGGTGGGTACACCTGTACCGATCACCGATGCACTACACAATGCTATAGGCAATAGATTATTTCCATAGAGGCCCCATACCAGTATACTTCAGATGGATTAATTACAGTAATACAGTGAAATCTGTCTTGAGAGACCACTGCCATGAGAGCCACCTGTCTTGAAGGACCACCAGATTTTGGCAGAATGTCCTACATTTCAGTGTAAATGAACCTGTCACCAAAGCCCAGAGGTCTGTCTTGAGAGACCACATTTTTGTGGCCAATGGGGCGGTCTTTCAAGACAGGTTCTACTGTATAATCAAAATGATGCAAACATGCATTTCTCTGTTTATTGGTCTGTATACAGCTGTAGCGTGTATATATAACAGGGAGCACTAATCATTTCTTACCATGGGCAGACAGAATAATTCTGTGTGTATTGCGCAATGGACATGCCCGGTCAGTGCATGTATGGGTTATACCAGTAGTTACCAGCCTACTGCTGACATCCTGGTTAACAGTGGCCTTGGAAATTGGTTTTGAATTGATATTTGTCTCTGCAGTTTGAGTCTGTGTGGTTCCCTCCAGGTGCGAGGTGTGGGGAAGGCAGGTGTCTACAGGACGCCGAAAACAGAGGAGGAGAAACAGGCCGAGATTGAGGAGAAAAAGATGAAAAAGGAAAAGAAGGAAGAGACGGTTTGTACCAGTTCAGTCTGTAGGCGATACAGTATCAGTCACATGTATCAGTCTGTAGGGTATACAGTATTTGTAATGTATCAGTCTGTAGGGTATACAGTATTTGTAATGTATCAGTCTGTAGGGGATACAGTATCAGTAACGTGTATCAGTAGGGGATACAGTATCAGTAACTTGTATCAGTCGATGGATAGATACAGTATCAGTAACATGTATCAGTCTGTAGGGGATACAGTATCAGTAACATGTATCACTTGATGATAGATACAGTATCAGGAACATGTATCATCTGTAGGGGATACAGTAGTAGCATCATGTACATAGGGGGACATAGTATCGGTAATATGTATCAGTATATGGGGATGCAGTATTAGTAACATGTATCAGTCTGTGCAAGATACAGTATCAGTAACATGTATCAGTACTGTAGGGGATACAGAATCAGAATCATGTAATATTTTGTCCCTGGGGATACAGTATCAGTAACATGTATCAGTCTGTATGGGATACAGCATCAGTAACATTTGTACTATAGTCAGTATCAGTGCTGTAGATTAATGTGCTCACCTGGAGGTCTGCTTTACTGATGTTAGGGTGAGGAAGCCGAGTCACAAGACTCGGGAGAAGGGAAGGATGACAAATCAGGAGATGAGAAGGAGGACGATCAGAAGGAAGATGATACAACTGACAAGAAAGCAAAGCCAAGAAAGAGGAAACAGACAGTAAAGGGCAAGCCTGGGAAGGCCAAGAAGAAACCCAAACCAAAGAGTAAGTGCTGCCACCCGGTGGCTGACTGACTGGTTATACATCATATAGGACATTGTGTGATATCGTATAGGACTTGACTCGTTTCTGTGTTACATACACGCATGACTTGCACAGGCCAATTCCCCAGTGGCCAGTTTCTCCAAAAACCTTAAGTCTAGAAACAGATGTAAGTTCACCAATCACGATGGCAACCGTTGTCTTTTCCATGCTTAAGAATCACTAGTGGACTTATAGATTTTTCCAGAAATTCACCCCAGGACTTATTGCTGGGTTCAGTCTGAAGTTTGGTATACCAAGTTGAACTTAGTTAATCTGTGAAAAAAACATGTGGTACCACTTCATCTCTGCAGCCTACCGCAGCTTCATAGTTCACAGTGACCCCCAGAGAATGGAGGACACTTTCTACCTGGCAATGACATACGGGACGGAACCAAAGGAAGCCTCCATCCAGAAAATCCTCAAATACATCAATGAGTATTACGATGAGAACCTCACTCGGGACAAGTAAGTTCATGGCAACCTGATCTGTGTGTTAGATCTCGGTGAAGGAGGTCAGCAGCATATTTGTGGTGATCACTGTGTGATACAAAATACAAACTATGTGGGCTTATAATCAAGGTGGTGTTACAATAAAGGGTTGTAAAATAGAGGGACCCTGTAGATATATGGCTATTGACTAGTTCCTTGATGTAGATTCATATATTGTCAGAGCTTCCTGAGTGCATTAGAGCTTCAGAGAGAGTCACAGAAACACTATAGCAAAGCTAAAGGTTATATGTGACACTGATAGGGTGACCGTGCAATCGAGTAACCATAGTAAATTCTGGTTAAGTAATACTGTGATAAGATGGCGGTACTGTGATAAGATGGTTGTACTGTGGTAAGAAGGCTGTACTGTGGTAAGATGGCTGTACTCTGGTAAGACGGCTGCATTGTGGTAAGATGGTGGCACTGGTAAGATGGCTGCACTGTGGTAAGATGGCTACACTGTGGTAAGATGGGTGTACTGTGGTAAGATTGTTGCACTGTGGTAAGATGGCTGCACTGTGGTAAGATGGCTGTACTGTGGTAAGATGGCTGCACTGTGGTAAGATGGCTGTACTGTGCTTTCAGACTGAAGAGAAGCATGGAGGCTGGGTTGGAGAAAGGCTACTGGGAGCAAGTATCGGGTTCCAATCCTGGTGCTGGCACCTTCCAGCTCTTGTTTCAAGCTTTTGATCCCACAGCAGGTGAGGCATATACCTGTGGAATGTGATTGCATGATCTGTAGTCAGACAGCCATCACACCTGCTGCTACTACCTGGATTGTTATCGTGTTGTAATCATTTGAGGTTTCGTCACACCCATACCTTAATACGTGTATGTGGTAGCACGTGTGCTGTACTGTAGTGTGTCAGTATTTACAAAGAGGTAGTTTAAATAGATATAGTTTGATGTAAATTCACTAATTTTTGTAATTTATTGGGTGAAATTCACCATCTTTAAATCTCAAAAATAAAAAAAATACCCACAAACATAATTCATATACCTACATAATTTACAAGACCTAAGCTAACCACAAATAGTAATCCCCGCCACAAACATGGTTTTGTCTCAAAAATGCAAACATTAATCCCCATGAACAGTAATGAATTTATGAATTTACAGTGTATACATGTACTAGCTGTTAGGTTTGGTCAGGTGGTAAAAGTGATATAAACAGTATTTCATATTGCCATTCTGTGTTGTTCAACCTTTTGTCTTTTAGGTTGACAGTCCAGCATTATCCTATCTTCAAGGAAAAAAAAACTAAACGATATTTGCCTGAATGATCTCTCCCCCTGCACGTGATCTTGGTATAGGAAGGCGTTACCCCCTCTGTAAATGTCATCTTAATTCTAGCGATTATCCTATCTTCAAGGAAAAAAATAAGAAAAAACTAACTAAACAATATTTGCCCGAATGATCTCTTCCCCCTGCACGTGATCTTGGTATAGGAAGGCATTACCCCCTCTGTAAATTTTATCTTATTTCTAGCCTGTCTGGATTACAATGTCAATCTAACTATTATCTTCCTCATTGCCAGATGATGACCTAGTCGGCCAGATCACCAACGCTATCATCGCCTGTGCAGACCCCAAAGTGTGTTCAGCCCGAGTGTTAAAGCAGTATCTGACAGACTACCATCCGGAGTTCAAGATCACAGATCGTCCGCATCTCTTTAAAAGGGCCCTGGAACGAGGATTAAAGAAAGATATCATCAGGTCAGTGCGGCTATGCGGCTGACATCACTGGTCGGTGTGGCTCTATGGCTAATGTCACTGTTCACTCTGGCTCAATGGCTGATGTCACTGTTCATTCTGGCTCTATGGCTAATGTCACTGTTCACTCTGGCTTTATGGCTGATGTCACTGGTTGGCTATGGGCTTTATATTATACAGCAGTGTGTCAGTGATCAGTGTTCTAGTTCTTGTCATCGTGTCTGAAATCTCTGAATGATATGATAAGAACATTTGTTTGTGAAACAGTCAATTTGCGTGAATGATTCAAACTCAGTGTGTTTCTCTCCTGTCATATCATATTCTGTTATGTTCTGTTGCAGACAGGTGACCGGTATCGGGGCTGGCGGTAGTTTTGTCCTGTCCGAGCCATTTGTCCCCAGTCCAGTTGTCCTGGCAGGTCGTGACAACCCCAGCGACTATGATAGCAGTGGGGAGGAGGACGAGAAGTTCAACCGGGCAGGAGGGGATGGGGAGGGCGGCTATGCCCATGGTTTCAGTGTGGAGATGTTCCAGGATAACTATGTACCCCGTCCCAGCAAGCGCCACGCCAGGGCGGCGTCACGGGGCGTCAAGCAGGAGAATCTGTCGGCCATTGCCCATGCTGGCAGCAGGTTTCGCCAGGCGGCGCCACGGCCAGCACCCCGGCGGAACAAAAGAAAGGTAGACAGCAGGCGCAAAGTCAAGCAGGAGCCGCAGCAGGAATCCTCATCAGAGGAGGAAGAATCCGAAGAGGAGGAGGAGGTGGCTCCACCTCCACCAAAAAAGAAGCCTACACCGGCGAAGAAAAAACCAGCTAAGAGCAAGGCTCCAGCCAAGTCGGGTAAAGCTGGGAAAGCCCAACGCTCACAGTCACCTCGAAAGGCGTCTCAGCCAAGTTACAGGGAGGAAGAGAGTGATGAGGAGGAAGAGGAGGCTCCTCGCCCAGTGCAGAAATCTTCCGTCAAGTCTAAACCACGACAGGCACCTGCGTCGACCCCGAAACAGTCACCTCGAAAGGCGTCTCGGCCAAGTTACAGGGAGGAAGAGAGTGATGAGGAGGAGGAAGAGGAGGCTCCTCGCCCAGTGCAGAAATCTCCTGTCAAGTCTAAACCACGACAGGCACCTGCGTCAACCCCGAAACGCAAGGCAGCATCGACCTCCTCCCAGCAGAGTCGGGGATCTCCCCGGAAGAACTATGCCGAGGACAGTGACGATGATGATGATGATGAGGCCAGGACTCAGCAGCGGGGTGGTAGAGCCAGACGGTCGCTAGGTCGCAGTTTCCAGGAACAGTCCGGATCAGAGGCAGAGAGTGAGGAAATCCCGGTCATCCAGAAAACTCCAAACAGATCCAGGAAAACTCCAAAATCTGGCAGGAAGAGTCGCGGTGGTAGATAGTTGGCATTTAACATGGAGGTTAGGAGAGTGTGGGAGTGTGAATACTGGAGAGTGTAATACTATATATACACGGAGATGATACACTGACATTGAGGCTTGTTTCTCATTGAAACAATTGGACAGTTATGATCCACATGTCTTCAGTTTACATTTTAAGGGCTTTTATATTTAGCTCTGGTTAAGTTTATAGATGTGTGGCGTTTAATATATGCGTCATTTGGCTGACAATGGCAGGTCGCTGCCATGGGTGTGCTGATGTGTCATGGAGTTCTAGGCTCAGAAAGCTTAAATTAATGACATTATTGGAGTCTCTATGTGGCAATTACATTCAGGACGTTCTCTTGTGCTATCTGTCCAAGATGCATTTCTGGATGTAATGTTCTCGGTGTTCCCTAGGTGTCGCCGTGTTCTGTGTATGGTTACTATGGTTACCACTGTGGCTGGTAGAATCTGGACAGAAATATGTTGTGCACTGACTGTAATTAACGTCACAATGTGTCACCATGCTTTTGCTTTGCTAGATGACAAATATGTCAATAAAGATTTTTCTATGTATACCAAGGGAGTAGGAGGTTCCCGCAATCATGTTTGGCAAGAGACTTAACACTGAGTTGTTGATTTTTGACGAGAGTGCAGATTTGAAGACAGAGTTTTTTGTTGTTTTTTTTTTTTTGCGTGTTTTATACCATTCGTGATATGTTCAATCAGAGGTTGGCATACAATGTACTGTGTTTGGGGAATGCTGGGATACAATGTACTGTGTTTGGGGAATGCTGGGATACAATGTACTGTGTGCGGGGCTTGGCAGGCCCCGAGCCTCTCTATACTGTACCCAGGCCGATACATGTACAAGTTGATTGTGTTCATCCGCTGTTTGCATTACAGCTTTTTATACTATTGTCATGATGAGTGGTATTTCAGTGTCATGATGTTGTGCAGTAGTGTTTTATGTAGTGCCCTGTACTGTAGTGCTCTGTAGTAGCAGGCAATAAATGTAGCAACCCAATTGATTGCGTTGTTTTTTGCTTTTAACCGTCCACCAGCGATCCACATCCTGCAAACACAGTATTGTCTTGTATTATAAACTGCAGTTGTGATAGTATCAAGTCCATACAGAAATAAAGCTCTGAGCAAGCGATAATATTATCTCCTACTTCAGTTTAGCAGGTATTGGATATAAAGTTTGATTTTAAACAAGGAAAGACTAGATTTGACACCTCGCTGCTTCAACTCCTTTTCACAGCCTTAGTTTGTAGCAATCCTCCATGCCAAACACAAGAAAAGTCAACCACTAACCAACAAACGATTCCACTAAAATTGTCAATACGGAGTGATCGCTTTACTACACTCAGGCTGCTGCTAAATAGAACACTAAGGTCAGGAAGCTGATGGATAGTGGGCCAACTACATGTATAGTTCAGCAAGTAATGTATTTCAGTAACTGGTGGGGGTGGGGTGTAGTGGCCAGCTATAACCATGATGGCTCCTGGGGAAGGGGGTAGGGGCACTAGGGTGGGGTGGGGAGAGTTTCTTGTGTGCGATCTAGAACCATGAAAGATCCTGGAGGCTGATAGCCTGCTATCTGTAACCATGGTGGCTGCATACAGTAGGGGATGGAACTGATAGTCCGATATGTGACCATGCTAGGCCCCGGGGTGGCTGGTAGTCTATCTGTAGGCCCCGGGGTGGCTGGTAGTCTATCTGTAGGCCCCGGGGTGGCTGGTAGTCTATCTGTAGGCCCCGGGGTGGCTGGTA
>JAAUYG010055870.1_pt1 | contig 11080 bp, 4 predicted proteins | sample 7278091 | NCBI WGS metagenome assembly JAAUYG01 (sample SAMN14350201, study PRJNA611818) | marine sediment metagenome | isolation source: surface marine sediment (0.6m) | place: French Polynesia: Moorea | collected 2018-08
ATTCAACTGCAAATGAGAACCTGGCAGTATGCAGAGAAAGCTATTGTACATTGATCACTTGTGGTGCCTTGTGGCGTATATCAGGGTGGTATGCTCAGTTGAGCAAGTGTTCGTGTGTTCAAGTGTACCGGGTTTAATAATACGTTCGAGAATAAGTACCATATAAGAGCTGAATATTATTGCAATAATTTGTGCAACCCCCCCGACATGTGATATCATCATCACTATGTTTATCATATGATCTCGTTCTCAACTTTTCAGATATCTCAAGCGTGTCAAGTTTGTCAGCAGCAGCCAAGGTTGTTTCAGTCGCACAGTGCACAGATCCATACGTTACTGGTCAGTATTACAGTGTCTAGAATATTTTCTGGAAACCCTCGTATGATCCGTATAGAGCTTCTTTTGGCTTAGCACTGCTTTTGGACACCATATTTCACAGTTTATACTTTTGACTACTATAGATGATAACACTGCACATAGGGTGCGGGTGTTTTTCTGGGAGGCATACCAGAACTTTTTTCATATGAGCGATCATTTGAGGTGGAACTCTTGAACAACTTGAGCTTGTTTGAGCTGTTGATGTAGATTGGGTCTTACATAAGTTATAAAGAACAAGCTTTGAGCTTTCTGACTGCAGCAGCTTGTACCATAGTATGACATTGTTACTGTAAATTCATTGGTGTTCGCGGGGATTAATGTTGCCTTTTTAAAACGAAACCATGCTCGCACGGATTAATTAATATTTGCAGTTAGCTCAGGCGTTGTTCATTATCTAGGTACATGAATTATGTTTGCGGGCATTTATTTTTGCGATTTAAAAGTGATTGCGAAAATCACCACAAATAAATCCCTGGGAAACATTAATGAATTTACAGTATTGTGTTAAGAATTACCCCGAACTGCACTGTTGCTACATGTATACCAGAGCTCGGAGTGGGACATATTCTGAATAAGTGGAGCAGATTTCACTTTGTAAATCCCCCATGTATTGTGCTGCAGTGCTTTAACATTGGTTATCCTTTTTCAGGGCTTATATGCAATGTCGATGAACTGCATGGAGGCAGCTGAGGCGCAATTCAAAACCGCGACACAGGTTGGCATCTCCCCTTAATAACAACGCAAACAATATGTACTTAAAATTTAAGTTCATGTGGTAAATTTCAGTTATCCCAGGTGGATACAAAGTAATTCATAGATTACAAGTGTATTTCCTGGAAGTCAGTACCATTCCTTTTTACAAAGAATTTGTCCTCTGCAGCAAAATCTTCACAAAATTTAACAGTAGTAAAAAAGAACATTTTCAAGAGCAACACTTAAGGATAAATTTCTACCACTGCAGGTATTAGTGTGAATTATGTGCCACAAAAATTGATCCAGTGACCATCCCTGGGCAAAAAAATCCCGCCAGATTAGAGTTGAAGTACTTTTCAGCACTCTCACTTTATGCAGTCCACTCTCATTCTCTCCCCAGAAGTCGGCAGAACCAGAATTGTGCACCTTCATCAACTTGAATTTATCAATCGTGTACTTACGCAACAATCGGCACAGTGACTTGATGTCGTTGTTAGAGCGGGTTGAACCAGAAGAACTGCAGACATGGTGTGTAAGAGTTTTGTTTCAGTGTATTGCGGTAAATCTAGTATTGCTAGAAGTACTTCGCTGTTTCTAGTAATAGCATCCTTGATGTAAATTGTGCCATGACAGTGGAATTACTGTCGAGTTAAAAGGTTTGATCGGGAATTGTTTTGTTATTAATTCTCATCAGTTTCTAGCAATAGAACATGTTTACCTGTTTATGCACAGTGCAATTTGGTGCTGCTTGCTTTTCTACGCAGGTGTTTTACGCCAGCACTTAATATGAATTTTACATTTATCTTTTCAGTTCACACAGCCTAAAGGCCTCATCGTTCTATGTCAAGGGCTTGCAAGCCTTTTTTCAAGCCAAATACAATGATGCCAAGTAAGTGATGACATGTTGTGTCAGTGACGAGTATTTCACTCCACAAAATCGCAACATTAATAGTGGGTTTCGTTTTAAATTCAAACTAGCTTTGGCCATAAGGCAGTAAAGGCACCCTTAGCATACTTAACCAATCACATTGGGTCATATGAAAGCTTCAGCCAATCATGAGGATCCGCCATTTCTTTCTGCGCCTTTTCGCTTCTTTTTAGGTCATTTTTATGCCGGGGGGTTAAAATACTCCCCATTATCTATCTGGACCATTGAGATGAACATTGAGAATCACATATGCAGCCAGAATTGCCTTTATGGCTATGACAAGGCCCAGTGCCATTACTGGTATTGTAACAAAATATATGAATCTTTAACAGTTTTTCCATGGTTGGATTTAAATGTTCATTCTTGTCACCAACCCAAGGGGAGACACATGATTTAGCAAGATCAAATGGTTGGCTTAAATATATCGGGGAATCATCAGGTGATAGCATTCTGTAGTGCTGAGAGTACAGCATTTAAGATTTATGGATTTACAACTTGAAAAAAAGCAAATGTCTACATACTGCTGCATTTTTTCAGGCGGTATCTCAGGGAAACATTAAAAATGGCAAATTCAGAGGATCTGAACAGGTTGACGTCATGTTCGTTAGTGCTACTTGGCCATATTTTCCTGTCATTAGGAAACAACCAGGTAATAACACACCCGTGCCTTTTGTTGTACCTTTCCTTGACTCTTAGTTTTATAGAGTCAAGGTTGTTGGGCTCACGAGATGCTTGTAGCAGATAGCTAGTGACACTTCGCTTTCTATGACATGTGGTATCAAGTCAATATTGATTTGACATTCTAACTGCCAAGCTAGGTGTAGTTGTTAGTGTTCTAAATGCTAAAAAGTCTTGCTTCTCGTGTTCCATCCATGTGTGTTTGAAAGCATCTCTTAAGTGTTTTGAGCCTTTTCCGAACTCGAATATAGTGTCACCAATAAAATATATCGAATGTCATATGATTGCAGTATGTTGTGTTTGTGTAAGTGTTTTAGCTCTCTGAAGTACCATCTATCAATTCCAAGACAAGGGAGGATTTTCTTCTTCCGAGTTCTGAAATACGGGTTAACTTTCTGTTTCTCTCCAACAGGAAGCCTTGAACATGGTAACCCCAGCCATGCAACTGGCCAGCAAAATCCCAGATGTCCATGTCCAACTCTGGGCTTCATCTCTCCTCAAAGGTGAGGGCTTGAGGGAACAAACTAAGAAACAAAAGAATCTGATTTAGAATCGGGAAGAGTCAAATTTTGAATGAATATGTGTGCTTACCAAGTATCTGACCAAGGCTTAGTACAGTGGCCCCCATATGTTAGGAAACCCGTCCAGACAGAAAAATACGGTCTAAAATTGAATGATGGTCTTAAAATGGAGGGATGTTTATATTCAAGTATAGAAGGGTTGGGTCACCGTCGACTCACCAATAGCTGGTCTTATATACATTCTTAAATAGAGGGTCGTAAATAGCAGGACTCGTGTATACACAATCACATGTAGTAATTTGATGCATTCAGCACAACATGGGGCTCTATGCCTGCAATATTGTGGTGTTAGTGCTGCAACAGGGCTGTTTACTATATGGAACAAGGTAACTGATTAAATTTTGTTCAAATTTGGTTAATAAGAAATATAATACGGAGCTATTAGGATTACTACGATTGCATGTTCGGAGTACTTTGCGAAGTCACTTTACTTCCCACCGACAATTTAAATGCATCGGTGCTGACAGTGGTTTTTGTGGCCAGTCATCATGCAAACATGCAGTACTGAAGATTGAAAATTGAATATTGTATATCTAACTGAATCCTACCAGATACTTGCAATTAATAAAACAAGTCTCCATTATATTGTTTTCTATATTCTTCCGGCCTTGTGCCATACCCCTGACCATCGCATATTACTTTTCCTCGCATAAAATGTCAATTTTCAATAGGGGTAATACGGTTACTTGAATAGATTAAATGTACATGTACTTTAGGCTGCGTATTAACGTCGTTTTCGGCATCCAGTTAGAGCCAGTTTCATCTATTGGATCCTGCCTTTACATATTTATTCACTGCTTGGTCCAATTTGGCCAACCACGATGTTTATAAAATAAATAGGGAGCATTTGGCACCACAAATTCGCAGTCTGAATAATCGGTTTCATTTGGAAGCCAAACTACCTTGGTCATATGACTACCCTTTAGCCAATCATATTGCGACAAATAAAAGCTCCGCCAAGCGTGAGATGTCTCTGTTTTCGCGCCTTTACCATTCTTTCGGGTATCGTCCGAAAATTTTCCCACCAAGGGGTTTAAAATACTCCCTGTTGGGCGAAAAGCAGCATTGCCTTGGCTTGGATCTGTGTTACAGAATTCCCTGTCTGAAATGAACCATTCATCTTGAACATTATGGGTCCCGAGTGGGGCTCCAGCCAGTCAGGTGTACTTTAAAATTTACTTCTTTCCTGCACTCTGCTATGATCCAGTTCATGCAGCCATGACTTTTGTAGAAAAAGCGCAGAGCATTTCCTTTCATTGTCTGTTCACCAATTGTCATCTGTCCCTTTCTGTATGTATATAACCATATGCACTTTCAGATTTATATCGTCTTTGCGGAAATCAGCAAGGGGAGGCGGAGGGCTACCGGCTACACGACTCCTTTTCCCAGTCACTGCTCAACGATCACTTCCAGTCATCTCAGCAACTCGAACACAAACTCATCCAGGTCAGTCAGTACACCATGGCAATGAAACCTGGCTTGGAGTTCCCAAAAGTACTTCAGCTAAATTTTGACTAAAGTTACTAATTTTGCACCAATGTAATTGGCTAAAAATCACTGTTAGTCAAAACTTGGACTTACCGATAATACTTGATACAATAATGCTTAAGGTAAGCCTAAGTTTTGACTTAAGTCATGGGTAGGAGGAATGAGATTGACTAAGAATATCATTTAAAGTCAAAACCTGGCCTTGTTTTCAAGAATTATGGCTCTATTCGGAAAGAAAGTTTTTTTATCGTCCATAACTGTATGGTTTGTCCAGGCAATTATGTTCTGCTGCCAGCCAACTTGGGTCACTAAAATATACGATGGATATGTGTATTAAATATTTGTCTTTCAAGACAGGAGGTCTCTGAAGATCAAATACCACTCCTGCAATAAAACTCTAAATGGCACGTATATTTGCAAGGTTTATAACACGAGAGGTTGTGTTTGACTTGCTAGTGTGAGTTATGAGTTCTTTCAATGGCCTTCAGTATAACGTGTTAAGATTTGTGTGGAAAAGATATCTCTTTGCTTGCGAACTGAACTAAAGCTTATGGTGATATGATAACACGTTAGTTTATTAAGACAGGCGTCAATGTTTCAGAAGTTTCTATAATATACTGAGTGATGGTTTTAGATGACATTAATTAGACTAAATGCATGTTGCCCTTAATATATTAAACTGGTAATAACGTTATATTAATAAAACTGGGTGCCTTATAGCAAATCGATACTTGCTACACGGTGATAACAGTTTGATCACGAGGCATGAAGAATCATACCCTTAAACTTTAAAATTGTTGCAGTACTGCACAATCTTCTTAACATGTTTGTAAGAACTATTGTTTGTTTCTTCCGGCAGTGGACTGAAGGACCGTGTCCGTTACACGATGTGAGCGATCTCACCCCCACCACGACAGTGACTCCCAGCGAGTTGTTATAGTACCTGAAGAAACAGTTGACAGTTGCGAACAAAGTCTTACCTCATCTCAGCAGCAGCTGGAAAAGGCAGCAAAACACATACACACATACACCGGCTTGGACAAGCCAATGTGTTGGTTATTGTGCGTCGCTTTGCGGCAAGCCGCCAGGGTCGCTGACTGCGCAGCGAGGGATCGAAGCTGAGATCCGCTCTGCTAGGCAATAAGTTGTTCTGTGATGTTAAACCATGTGTCGCAGAACTACCAAGATATCGACAAGCGGTGTCGCTGCAGGATACAAGGCTTCCGTTGATTCCGAGTCTCCTCACCTGACCGTCTATGGAGGTAAGGGCAGATCGCCCCTGTGGATGTGTTCTGCTAAAGGCGCTTGCAAAGAAGCGAGGAAACATTTGCCGAAAAACGCCTGCAACGGTCGTGGCAAGTGATCCTTACCACTGAAGGATGGGGTGGTGGTACCAAAACCCCACCTTCCAGCTTCAGTCCCTGAAGCAAAGTGATTTATGAAACTACGCGACGACGTCCCAGTATTGTGCTACCCCAGTTAGACTATTTATGTCGCTAAACAAGGAGTGACTAGCTGGTCATAAACAGAAACTCACAAGGCCACTGTTGCCGTGACAACAACAGAAGTGGTCGCATTGACTGTTGCCAAGGTAACGGTCGTGTCGACCAAGATGCGTGTGGAGTGATAGAATTCGTCTGAATGCATGTGTCGCGTTCATAGCGTCATGAATGTTTGTGGGTGTCCTCCTCCGGTCCCGATGCTTGTATGAAGTCCGAAAAATCTCACCAAGGGCAGTCCGTACAAAAGTGCTTTCAGAATGTGGAAATCGTGACATGGGCAACGCGGGCTCCTTCCCTTCTTGTGCAATGTAGATGGGTAATCAGTTATGAAATAGTGAATGTGCAAACATGTAACCCATGTTTGGGGGGGGGGGGGTTCTCAAAGTTCCTGATTTATACAGAGATCTGCTAAATATTTGGTGTATAAAAATTCATATGCCTGCATATTTAATAGTAAAAGTAATATATTCTGCTGCTTCTACTGGTAGATGTACTAGTACTTGTGCAATAGTTAAGCATGATAAATGTAAAGAAAAGATTTTAAGAGTTCTTCCTTCGTGTATGGAAATTGAAATAGTTGTATGTGCCATATTTGAAAATGGGTAAGGTTTAAGGAACTTGTATGAAAATAGCTCTTAAGAGCTACTGATTTATACCCCGTACTGGAACTTAATATATTATGTGACAGTGTCAATTCCAGAATATCCCATTTAAAGTTATCAGATCATGTAACAAAGAAGCGTAGGTAAAATTTCAAAGGGACCAATCGATTGTAGATAGGATTTAAATGCAGAGCTTCAGTTTTCAAAAAGAAGAATATTTGAAGCCTCTATGGATCCTGAAGGGCATTCTAGCAAATTTAAATGGATATTTTGTGTTCATAAAACGCATTTCCTGCTTAATATTTTTGCAATCCAGTTTCCTTAGAACTGTATAAGATTGTCATCATTTATTTGAAATTTAGAATTTATTGGATGAGATTTACAAGAAATGCATGTAGAGTGTATTGATTTTGTAATGATAGTACATGGATAAGTTGGGGCACATCAGTGATCAGTACCTCGTTTTAGTTCCATTTTTCCTTCACTATTGGGCATTATTGAAGTATCGCCAGAGGTTGCAGGATAAGTGCATTTTACAAGAATAAGAAAGTAGCTAAATAAAACAAAGCAAATATTTGCATTAAGTTTAAATAGTTCTTATGTTTGAAAATTAGTGTGTTCAGGGAAGATGGACAAAAATGTTTACAGGTTTTCTGAAACTCAGAGTATCTAAGTTCTAAGCTACAGGGGGCAGTTTGTATGGGGTGGGTTGTATTGTTGCAATTTCGTTTGAAAGACCAAGTTAAGCTTTGTGCCAGATCTATGCATTTATATAGAAAGATATTTGAATGCCAGTGTGTTCCGTGGGTTGCTTATGTTTCAGTGCTATGTGTTTCAACAAGTCTTCTGTATATGCCTTTCCACTTCAAGTTTTTAGGTTCGGTTTTGCTGATATTATCCTATAATTGATGTTACGTAATTTCTGTTCGTACCAAATGCCTCTATGGCATGCATGACTCCAAAGGAGGATCTACACCAAGAATGAAGCTGCTAGCTTGCATTGGGCATGCCTGAAAATTAAGGGGTAGCATCAGTTAACATAATAAGGTGTATACTTTTGTTTGCAAAATGCAACCATGTAATAAGTACGAGATGTAATTGTGATTGACAAAATGTGGTGACAAGTTCTAGGATTATCCTAGATGTGTCTTTACCAAATTTCAGTTTGTCGAAATTTAAATACCCCCCCGGTCTATGTAAGGCATGGCACCATCTAAATAATTCAGAATGTATCATTGGTCAGGAGTAAAGAGACAAGACTCGTGTTAATATACACTTCATGTTGCTGTTGAATCTGTTTGAATGAACAAGATCTTAAAGTGAAGAAACTGGCTGCACTTTGAAATTTATAAAGAGAATGAACTGATTGTTATGGAAAAAAAGAGGCGGTGATCCTTGCATTTAAATTTTGAGAGGGAGATTTCAAAGTCTGGTGGAGCCAGTGTCCAGTAGTGTGTGATTGAGTACACAAGTACAATAGTCCCTCTCTTAGTGGCTACTTTCAACAGAGGCCACTCCATCTAATAAGGCCGTAAAACTTTCCCGCTACTGTACTATCAATGTATTTGTTTCTCCTCCTCACCAAAGACCATCTCTCTAATGTGGCCACAGTTTCTTGGCAAAAAGGGTGGCCTTATTAGAGAGGGACTACTGTGTTCGATTTACCACTTGCCAGAACAGTTGTGCAGAAGTTCTTCTAGAAACCATTGATGTCAGAAAAAAATGCTTTTAAGCGGTAGTTAATTACAGAAAGTTGGAAGGCATCGATGTGAAATACCATATTTATGTCATTAAGTGCCCATGCTGTAATAAGCACACATGGTTTCTGTAGACCCTGAGCATTAGCTGATAGGGTTAGCAGTACTGCAAGAACACTGAATTGGCAACTTCGTTTCAACTAACTTAAGTAAACCATTTAAGATTGTCTAAAGGCACCATGCACTTATTGGAATGTATACGGTAATATGCGTTGGTATGGCATAGTTTTGTCCATGGTTTGAGTGTCGTGAGAGTGAACCAAAAAACTGGAGAGAATCCTGCTAACTGTGATGTTTGCAATGTTGAGTATATGTTATCGCCATAACACAGGGAGATGATCTGTATGCTACATACTGGCTGTATGTATGTTTTCTGTAAAATTATATGTACAGCTTGATGTATGTACTATGTGTATAGACTTTTAATATTAAAAAGAGGATAATTTTGTAATAGCTCGCCAGTCTTGTCTTGTGCTTCATTCAAAAAAAAATTTAACATGCATGTCTGACATTTCACCGACGGTGAAATATCTCGTAGCTCGAATATATCGCTACACTGCTGCAACTCAAAACTCTGAAATCAAGACTTGTAGCTTTGCTCATACTTTCCCTAAGTCACAACTCAAGCTTTTCTCAAGAAATCCTGGACCATCACATAGCTCAATTATATCTCTACAGTACTACAGCTCAAAATTCTGAAGTGAACGACTCATGTAGCATACTAGCATTGCTCATGTTTTCCTTCAGCTTCTACTCGAGCCGTTTTCAAGAAACCCTGAACAAAATCCCTCCAAAAAGAGCGTGTCAAGATGTCTGAACATTATCCGATAGCTGGAAAAAAGTCGGCATATCTGAGTACTGAACATGTTGCAGTAAATCGACCTGTGATACATGATGTACATACATGTACAACCCACAATATTTTCATACAACAAAAGAGACTGCAAAAATATAAAAAATAAGGTCAAACACTTCTCTGAACACGATTTGAGCAAACCAAGATTAAACAAAGATCGACTTATATTGATTAAGTGCTGCCTGATGCTAACGCCATCCTATTGTCTTCTTCAGTCCCTTTGTGTCTGCAATAGGGAGCATTTTAAACCCCTTGGCGGGAAAGTGTCCGAAGATACCTGAAAAAAAAAGAGAAAAGACGCGAAAACGAAGTAGGCTCATGATTGGTCAAAACTTCTTGAATTGTGGTTGGCTGAGGGCATGAACCGACTATCCATGCTGTGATTTTGTGGAGCGAAATGCTCCCTCTTACAGAACTACTGTGCAATTGCTTGCCATCTCATTGGAATGACTTGTTTCCTCATATCCTTGCCTGCTGTTTGCCCTAGTTTAGCCAGAAACTACACAAAAAGCAAATATTTATATAAAATGTAGTTACCTAAACAAAACAGTGCAAACCTAGTAAACCTGGAAGAATGATCCAACATAAATACATAACTGTATAAACATGTTTCTGTAACATAGGAATCACCAAAGACAGGTTTCATTAGTCTCCATTTCTTGTCTCTTCTCCCTAGCAAATGTGTTTATACAACCAACTCAACGCTGACATAGTCAAGCAGAGCTAAAAATCGAATGGTGTCGCTAAACGGCACCTGGTGTCTGTGTATTAGCCTCGTCAGCAGGTTGGTGGGAACCCGGGGGTGGGAATATATGCATGATATAAGCATTCCTCATGTTCAGAACTTCTGTGTGTTGTCAATATGATTTATAACCTGTCTGAGAATTGAATTAAAAAAAACTCTCCCAAATGATGGTCTGGATGATGGGCCGCCATAACCATATCTGATAACGATGTCCAGAGAATCCCACTGGCTTTCAAACCATACACCGTTTCGTACGCAAAACCTATTGATTTTGCCCCATTCATATTCAGATCTTAGAAGGCACGCAATGATGATTCGCGACATCGGGCAAGTTTTCGTCATCACAAAACTTTTGAAACAGTTACATAGTCGATCGTTGATCTATTTGAATAAAATAAATTATAAAAAAGTTAGCCATCATGCCAAACAAGACCCCACATATATTGAAGAAAACTCTCCCGCATATTCCCACCTATGCTGCAACTATATTGGTTCATTTGCCATGCCGTCACCGTAGCGTACTTGGCCCTTGCAGGTCAGCACCACATGACTACCAAAATGAACCACCGTCATTTAATCCCCGTGGCGACTCGACTAGAGAAATATTTTATTTATTTCTTTGTTCATGTACCTATTTATGCATCTGCTTACTTATCTATTTATTTATTTATCTACCTTTTACGGAAATTTATCTAAGCCTTTCGGTAGCCCTTTACGTATATATGACGTTACTTGATTCTAAGTTCATGGATCATCACACGTTTTTGTCATTTCGTCGAATGCCGAAATCTGGTGGGCGGGGGGGGGGGGGGGGGGGGGGGGGGGGGGGGGGGGGGGGGGGGGGGGGGGGGGGGGGGGGGGGGGGGGGGGGG
>JAAUYG010085295.1_pt1 | contig 11079 bp, 10 predicted proteins | sample 7278091 | NCBI WGS metagenome assembly JAAUYG01 (sample SAMN14350201, study PRJNA611818) | marine sediment metagenome | isolation source: surface marine sediment (0.6m) | place: French Polynesia: Moorea | collected 2018-08
ACACCCGAAAATTAAAATGCAACCACATACCTAAAAATGAGTTCCATTTGCAAGTGTGAAAGGAGCCCCCCCCCCCCCCCCCCCAATGCGCCGTAATTGCACATTTATATGGAACATTCAAATGATATATGTGACATCTTTACTACTGCAACATGATTTAAAGCAACAGGGAGCCATCATGTTGTGCTCAGTTAAAACTGTTCGGGCAGTATCCACGAATCATGAGCATTTATATGCCCTAAAGGATTTAAGTTGCCACAACTAGGGACATATACACATCTTTTAAATAATGTAACTAGTATATAAAACGTAATCGATTCAGTATTTAACACTGGATAATTTGTATATGCAGTATATATGCCAGCAAGGACAGAACTGTACCTAAGTGTAAAGTATATATGTCCCCATACTGTCGGTACAGTTGACCCATATATTTCAGTCCATCCTCTGCTCGGTAAAGGTCTGGAAAGAAACGAGTTCTTAAAAATAACTCGATAAAATAAATAAAAAGTCACGAAGAAGGGAATCTGAACTTTGTGCTTGACTAAACGACTAGGAATTGTGACACTGCTGATCGAACTGCGAACGTTGAAGCAGCTATTTTCATTATATACATGTATCATGATTTTTGTGAAAGCAATACGGTATATGCGTTTATCAAGCTTGCAAAGTATTTTGAAGTGAAAGTAACACCGGTTAACGGTAATAAAGTCAATGACCTTTACTGTCTATTAATAATTACAAAGTCAAAATGCGAATGTGTGGAGGGATTTAGTCGGTCTCAAACACCTGAAATGCACCTGTGTGGTTGTATCCCAAGTGCAAATGTACCGTTAACGTTTAGGTATTTACGTGGCCTGAAACACCTGAAACCCAACTGTGGGGTTATATCCTACGTGTCGAGTGCCATTAAACTTTACGCACGCTTAATAAAGGACCATTTTAAATATATATTTGCTTACACTTCATATAAAGGGGGATAAAATTAGCACACAAATGTTAACCATGGACATATTTGCATGCAAATGCTACTTCACAAATTATTGAAAGCTACAAAGACACAAAAAATTACACGAACCTAAGAGCAAATATGGCATTTACGTGGCAGCAGATTACATATGGATATGGAATGCACGTTTATTTTAACTTATTGTCGAAGTTCCACTCTTGTGCAGCCTCTTATCTCTCTCACAGAGAATCTTTTAATCTTTTAACCGTTCTCATTTATATATCACTCTTTCAAGCATTTTCGCAAGCCACGCCTTTCTCTTGTTACATGACATATGCCTTCTTTCAGGCATACAGAAGTTTTAACTGGGTTTATACCAGTTATTGCAGTACTAACCCCATATATTTCCTATGAGAGGCAGAGGTCTGGGTCCTGGTGGTAGCTTTGGCTTCTTTTTCAACGCCTTGTAGAGTAAAATTCCGCTTACTATGACTGCACCGGAACCAAGAACCAAATTGTGGGGACGAATATTTGTAATGGTCCGAGAGACAGTTTCTCCATACGCAAGGAGGCTTAAATAGGCAGCCATGATCTAGGTATGTTGATTTATACCTACAAACAAACAAAAGAGGTTGGAACTCAAGCATATTTCCTCAGCTAATATTTTTTTCTCTTTCAAAGTTAAATACAAAGAAAAAATCATTCTTGTTTCATTCTCTTCTTGCATTATATAATCTCAATGGACTCTCTTCAGGGATCATAGTTAATGTAACGATAATGCATTCCGTATAACAGTAGCTGGCAGCAATTCAATTTGCGAGTCCAATAACGTACACTGATCACTGAAATACCTTTAACTTACTCAGTTATCAGGCTCATGAGTCAACGACGGATGCGGAATGAAGCCCCATCTTACGACCTCTGCTTGTGGGAATATTAGCAGAGAGAGAGAGAGAGAGAGAGAGAGAGAGAGACGCCACAACGTATTAGTCCAACAATCGTATTCCCCAAAATCCCGATTTAAACTGTCATGCCAAAAAAAGGGACATCACAGAAACGTTTACCGGAGAAATGATTACCTTAATGTATACAGCTCCTATTCACCTATTTGGAATCCAGATTTTGGACTATGAACCATGAACCGCTTTGAACAGCTAAATGTACATCGGTATTGCTGCGCATGTGCCCAATTTGATGTGAGGAGCGTAACCCTGATCCTAGTGCAGCACCTGATAAATCAATAAAGGTAGTCCTGCCACAAGGTATTTCAGGCACTGACGTTTCTTCAAAGGGAGGGGGGATGGGGTGGCCGGCTGCTTCAAACGGTCCTGAGGACATGAAGTAAGAAGGTCACTGAGAAATATATGCATTTGGGGCTTTATCTGGGCCATTACTTACTGCATGCATATCAAACGACTGGGCGTGCATTGGGAGAATCGCCTTGTCGAGATCTGGGAGGTATCACAAGCAAGTGTAAACCTTGAAAAGTACTGGCTATGTCACGTTCAAAAGTTGTTTATAATTTCATGTTGAGATTACCTTTTACAAATATCTCTTAGGGGTTCAAATTTCAGTGAATGCCATACAGGGGGGAAGGGGATCTATTACAGCGTAACCGATAACCGATCAGTTCAGCCTAACTTGCATCGCTGCTCTTTGTGCATGTTGTGGCTGTATGTATTTAGTCAAACTATGGACTTTGATGCATCACCATATACATGTTGACGTTGTTATCGCGGAATATGATTTAGCAAGTGGTAGGCAGATAAAGACAATATATATATATGCAGCTACGCTACACAAAAAGTTAAGGATATTTTGAAATTTTCTAGATGTTTGTGCAGTTTCGCGAATTGGCCTTAATTTTAGTATTTAAATCCAGATATTGACAAATATCCTTAACCTTTTTGTGTAGTGTATATGTATATATTCCTTTCGGAAACTTTCAAAGGTTTCCTGAATGAGACTTGGGGTGGATATTTTCAACCTGGGACCTCTGACGTCCACTTAATGAAATTCAGTTCATGAGATAAGTGAGTTTTAGCGGATATAGATTAGAGTTGCATCATTTTGCTGACGGCCAGCACTTAGTTAAAATACTTTAAACTACATTGTCAATGTAAATTAAATTTATAATGTTAAGCTCAAAAATTTCTGCTTAAGAATACGGGAATTTCTTTAGACACTGGTCTCAGTAGTACCGACAAATTTTGGTGACCAGGGCTCTTTGCTGATTTCAGAGAAGAAGCTACGGTGGCTTATTTCTGCCAATTTTAAAAAAAGTTTACTTTTCTTTTAAAAAAAATCCAATACTTTTGATCACTTTTTAGCTATTTTGGTTTATTTTTCAATTATTTTGGCTTCGCATAACCGCAGATAAAAAGCGGTTAAAACGTTTTAACCGCGGTTGAAACCTTTTAAGCGCAGTGGAAACCTTTTAACCGCGGTGGAAACCCATGGACGGAAGCAGTAAATTTCAAATTTTCATAACATTTTTAATAAACACATTACATAATTCCAAAACAGTTATTTTGTGAAATCTATTACTGTTCCAAAATAAGGTTCCACAAATTGTGGTCACTGCTTTCTGTTGTTGCTTGTAGCCAAGTTGTATGAAACCACCCTTAATCATATGTGCTAAAGGCAATTAAGATTAACGACAATCCTAATGCTGTTAAGATCTTAGAATATTTTAGTTGCAGGTACCTACTCCAGTAGCTTGCACAAGCTTTAGTAATTCCATTTACTTGGTGGCTCCAGAGAAGAAGTCATTTATACGATGGCGAAGATGTCTGGCCAGAACCGCAGATGTACGGCCAGAACCGCAGATGTAAGGCCAGAACCGCAGATGTAAGGCCTGAACCGCCAACAAGAAAATTTTATCTTTTATATCTTTTAGGAAACAAACAAAAAAAAAAAGATTTTGTTTCATTTATTAAGAGCGCTGAATTGTCAAGAGAAAAAAATATTTTGGGGAACGTTCCTATTCTTTCTTTTCAAGAACCTGGAACCGCCATGATAAAATTACACTTATTGTTTAGTCTAATAGTCCTGGGCTGGAATACTAAAGTCTACGTTTTAAGTAAAGTCACCTAACGTGAAGGGCCAAAAACATTACTTAAGTCAAAATGTGACTTAAGTATTACCTCAAACTGCCAAGAGAAAGAAAAACGAAGAGCAAAAACCCTAAATGGCAATGAAAATATTTTTGTGGGGGTGGGGTGTCTTTGTAGAGTTGCGCAATAGTGTGTGCAATAGATAATTGTGAACTTATGTGGACCTTGCCCAAATTAGGTTTGACCTGCTGTAGATGTAATATCGTGAAAATGTAATGCAACTTTTATCTTTTGTAAGAGGAGAGCCGCCACGATAAAAAAATTCTTGTCCCTTTTGCTTTGGCTTGTTTGAACAACGATAAAACTGTGACAGTCATGAAAATATCAGTGAGCTTTTGAGCATCGATCAGTTTTTCATAGCACCAAATTTGTATTTGTGTAAGTGGCCAAGCATTTCCGGTGTTTTAGTTATATCATTCACCCTTTCTGACGCCTTTCACAATTCCAATGATGTTCTCTAGCTCTAGCTACTCATATTTATGGTGGTTTAATATGACATAGCAGACCTAACAAAGCTTGCTGAACACACACAACTTTCATTACATATGCATGGATTATCTTTCACTTCATAGCAGCTGAAAGTAGAAGTAGATCACTTTACACGTGTAAATTAAACTCCCCCCACATGCCTGAAACATATCATCTGTCAGTGATAAGAGAGTAACTGGGATAGTCCACTTCAGGATGTGATACCGTTTTACTGTTTCAATAGCCCTCTCTACATGAATGCGCAGTTTTGCCAGCACTTTTGTCTTTGCAAGATCCGCTGCTGTCACCTCCTCTCTCTCTCTCTCTCTCTCTCTCTCTCTCTCTCTCTCTCTCTATCTCTCACCCTCTCTCTCTGATTCAGGAGCAAATTCTCGGTAATGCAAAAAAAAAAAAAAAAAAAACCCTGTCTGCGATGTAAATATTCATAGGGTTCTACGGTATCGAAAGTTCTGCTGTTCTCTCTGAGCCACGTCCTCTCCAAGCCTTGGAAAGGAAGCTAATTTTCCGTCTTATAGTCTGGCGATGTAAACCCTTGGAGGTCAAGGTGTCTGGGTTTCTCTTTGTAACATGTCTGTGCAGTTAAATATACCTCGAAGATTTGTATATTTGGCTCTGATAACCTCTGGTGCTGGCATCTGGATTGATGGTTTCAAGACTGAAGCAGGTACCCACGTGCTGAAACTGACGACACTGTTGAAACTGAAATCATAAATCTGGCTACCAAATCTTCATACAGTAATCCTAGTCTGAATTTCATTAAAGTCAGAAGCATTTCATCCCTTTCGAGCATTTTTCTCTGCATGTCCAGTACTTATTAATTTATGGTGTTAACCCAAAGCCAAGAACAGGATTTTTAGTGCCTCTCCAGCAATGAGCTTTTAAACATTAGCAACTACACAGCCCCAAAATAGTAAATCATTAAAAATAGATAATCAACATTTCAAACACCCAAGTACGTTTTTGTGAAGAGCACCATGAACAAACTTCAGACAAAGGCTGGAGCAATTTCACAATTATTTGACACTGTAGAATTTTCAAACTTTTAGCCTATAAGGTTCAATGGTAACGAAGCGTGGTGCGCTTGGTCGACCTGTAAAAAACACTCGACTTCAGACTACCATGTCCTGGGTTTTGCGCGGTGTATTCAAGTCTGGGGCCATTTCATCCTTCATCTCACTGTCCGGCGCCCGGTCCATCGCTCATAAGACCCTGGCTGTTAAGAAGCGACGTTAAATAAACCAATCCACTCCACTCAATGGGTAAGTGTGATATCCAAGTTTAACTGCACATCAACACCAAAAGGGTCATGCAGTGCCAAAACAGGTGTAAACTGCACTGAGTCTAAGCAGGGTCAACTAGAAAAGAATATTATGGTCAAAATGAGTGCAAAGTCCAAGGCAAGATGTCAAGTCACATCTTGAAAAAAGTCCAATAGCTCTAACGTACAGTAGGATTGATGAAGGTGTAACTGAATCACAATAGGAACAATAAACTAAGAATATTCTTCAAAAGTAAAAAAAAGATATTGAAGAAAACTGCCTTTTGGAAACGACCATACCTTGATAGTCGCCATATAGAGGCAGATAGGTTCGCAGGTTTCCCGGAACAAACAGCCCGGACATACAAAACTTGAATGACTAGCTATGCTCAGCATGCAGTAAAAGCAGAAAGGGAAAAGGAAGAGCTAGCAAAAGAAATAGAAGAAAGGCGCGAAGACGGAAAGGACATGAAATGAAAGGGAAATAATAAGAAAATAGAAAAGTGGAAATATAAAAGAGAGAAAGAAACAAACATGAACAAAGGAAAAATAAGGAGAAAGAAGTGGACGTCTGTAAAGCAAATCAAGTGTGTGTCAGCAATTATTGAACCTTGCACCAGCAATATCAGGCAATGTATTTAATTTCGTACGATACTTGCACGTAAATATTTATTTTTTTCCAGCTTTCTTTCAGAGTATCTATGTTATATAAAATGGTTGGAGTTGAACACAGAGACAATGATACAAAAATTTGTAGATGCTGATGCGACATCACACGGAATGACGGGATAAGGGTGATGGGACCCTGCTACCTAGGCAGATACAGGCAGGGTGATGGTAGGAACAGCGCCAGTGCCTTTCCCTATAAATTCCTTTTTCTGTGAACCACATAGAAAATTGCAGTCTCTTTTCAAAGCCTTCTTGTTTAAATTCTACGCTATATTTCAATGTCTTTCACAAAATTGTCTCCAAGCATTTGCAAAGTAGTTATGCCAGTCTTGTGCCACATTCCCACAAGCCAATAGAGCACGAAAAACAGGCATTGTTCAAGTTATATATCCCAAATAATCGTAGTAAAGTGTGTGTGTGTGTGTGGGGGGGGGGGGGGTCAAAGCGAACAAAAGGTGTCAGAAAGGAGAAGAGATTTGAAGACAAATATGTTCAGCAAGACGCACCATGATCAACATGATCAAAACGTCACATTAATCCTTGCGCTCGGCCAGCAGGCTCCATGCTGTGACGCACGATCTTCAGTGGCGGAGCATACGCTCTCACTGGACGCTGTCTGGCGTCAACTTTACGGTTACTACTTACTCGCTCCGCAATTGTTTGTCGTATGAATGATTCAGCGTAAAATCTAGGGGTACAGGCAACATGCCTTTTGATACACGTTTAGCACTTGCGATAGCTTTTTTGGCGATATAATTTCAGTCTGAACATTAAGTTCTTAGGTTTTCTTACGTGACTACTTTGACACATTTGATTGATTTCAAGGCTATGTCATCCTAGCTAGTGTAAAGAGGCAGCTATTCCCGTGACCTAGCAATAAGTTTGAATGGTTTGGGGAAGAGCTGTAGTGGCTGAAAGGCACTGTCACAGGCTCCTTCAAGTTTCTCGGACGATGGATCAGCAAGGAAAGTGAAGCGTTGGAAAAGAGGTACCATGGATAAAAACATTTCGCTCTTGGCAACCACTTCCCCGGCGCAACCTCTTCTTCCAGCGCTGAATGGAAGCCACCCGGGGTGTGTGACGAACTTCCCTGCACCATCCAGAAAGCGTTCGGGCTTAAAAGCTTCTGGATCTGGCCATACTGCAGGATCATTGTGGATCTGGCTGCAATTGTTGGTTAGGACTGTGCCTTTTGGGATGTCATATCCAGCTGAAAAAGGCGAAACACATACGTTTATACACTTGGGCCTTCTTCTTGAATGGCCAAACGACCTTACCTATATCCAAAGAGTAATCAGTTTAAAACATTTAACGGACATTTATACAAATAAATGTATTATCCTAACATTTATTCTAAATACCATCATATACAATGTACCCGTGTCAGTGGGAGAATTGCGCATATATACTAACCAACGAAAGAAACATACGCTTTAGAGACAGCCTCAAAAAGTTCATCTGGGTAGGAACCTTTGCAAAGTGCATACCTGAATGTTGCCAAACTTTTGTTCGCCATACGCGGACCTTGAGTCATGGCATGAATTAATTGGGGATGTGACCACGATTGTCGGTCTAGTACAGCACGGCAAATGTGAGATTAGGGAATTTATTCCTTTGGATAATGTGGATCAAAAGTCAAAACAAAGTTCACAATTTTGTATCTCATTTACAATGCAGCGACTGAAAGAACTTCAACTTAGTCCCCCGGTCATCGGCATTATACTGGCGGAAATGACTGCAGGGGAAGTTATGCGGCGATGTCATGTTCATGGGTGGACAATCAGTCGGTTGGAGACAAGATTTTATAACACAAATGTGTCTCGATCGACCTCAGAATGGTGGACCACAAATCTCGACCGCGGAACAAGGCCGTCATGTCAAGTTAAGGTACCTTCAAAACCACCAGAGGCCACCACAGTAGCTCCAGAAGAGACTTCCGGGACCCAACATAATCAAACTGCGGGCTGATGCATGCATGTAGATATGTAGCCAATCAATGTACACATCACCCATACTTTGGAAGAATGCAAATGTACAATTTGAAGACGCCGTTTGCATGCATAAGCATCTACATATACACCCAAATTGAAAACGTTCGTCGGTGGCCCAACTTTTTTTTCTGACGAATCGATAATAATGTTGAAGCCAACTTTCTTTTCAATGTTGCTAAAGCAAAGGAAATATAAAGTTTGTTTTCGTCAATTATTTCTAAGGCATATACGCTCATAGGCATCTATTATATGGCTGTAATTTAGAATGCGTTTTTCTTTTGTTGATCAGTACAATAATCTATATATTACAATCGTTGAAGCCTGAAGCTTCCTTCGTTTTGCGGTTAATTTGTATTTTTACCAAACATTGAAATATCCGACTTTTTCAAACACACACTAAAAAGTACACTTGGTAATACATGATTCAACAGATTTTGACAGAAAGAACATAATATTAGTGGTGGTTCATTCCATAATTCCATAGAAAATTTCAGTATTTTAATTTGCCACTTAGTGTTTCTCCAACCACAACCTCCATGAGAACACTTTGTAACAAGTTTCGTCTGATAATTTTTTATCCCTACATGATACCATAATGGCAAATACCATGCCATTATGCTCAACTCCATGTATCAAACTGAAACAATTAGATCTTTATAAATGTGCATGTAGAAAAAAGCAATACATTTTAGAATTAACAAGAACAACAGACGGACAAGGATCTTTACCCTAGGGTTCCTAATTAAATTTTAGAAGTTTTATAAATGTGCTGTTGTATGGCATAGCCAGGCAATACTTTATGAACCTACAGCATGCTTTATATTTGTGTAGTACTACACACATATAATTGTGGTGGTTTTAATAATGATACCAACCTAATCGTATTTGCTCTGTCACAAGGTGGACATTTATATTGATCATTGGTCTAACCCTCATAACTTCGTGCAGGACAGCATAGGTGTAAGGCATGTTCTCCCTGTCACTGCTCCGGACGCTTCTCTCACCTGGTATATATAGATCACACACTTTCAGTTAACCATGAAAATTTGTAAAACACACTATGGTGAAGAATAATGGCGCCTGGCAGATCAGGGTCTGCATGAAATGACAGTTTTGCCACAAGCGACATTTTACTGACAGAAAAAAGTCCAAATGCTGTTCCAACGTCGTTGTTCTTCGCTGGAGTAGTTACCTTGCCTGCCCATGAAATTATTTCAGCATGAACTAAACCATGCCATGATGCTATATCTAACACGTGTCAGGTTAGTTATGGCAATCGCAATATTAACCACATGCTTGCTCCCCCATATACTGGTAGAGCTGCATGGTATAATTAGTTTGAATAACAAAGCAATTAATAAAACAATGGAACAAGTATTATTACATAGGAGGCAAAATGGAATTGACGTTCTCCTGAATTTTTAAACGTATTGAAAAGTCAAAATGACATTGAGGCACTTGACATCAAAAGTCCAGGGCCACCATAACGCCATTGTGCTCTGTCATCAGTGATTACTGTGTTAAAGCCGAATTCCTAGCAATACAGGAAATGGCCATGTTGCCACTAAAGCATAATGCACTTCTTCCTTGCATACACTACTACCAAAGAGTAAATGCAATGGGGCATCCATTGCATCAGAAGCAAAGGGACCTGCACTGCAAACGACAATTTCAAAATTTAGAGTAAGGCATTTTTAAAATGCTCATAAAATAGTCCAGGTCTCTTCAACTACATTAGCAAAGAGTATTTTTCTACCGCTTTCAATTTAATAAAATGTTTTTTTCTTAACGAAAACGGTGTGAAAACTCTTTACTTTATGCAAACTACCACACATAGGTTCAGGTTTGGCCACTTACCCATAACGTTGTCAATCTCCTGTTGCATCTTAGCCTGCACATCAGGATACATCGCCATGTACTGCAGTATCCACATCATTGTATAACGGGTGGTGTCTGTACCCCCTAAGTAAAGAAATAGGGAGTATTTTAAACCCCTTGGCGGGAAAATTTTCCGAAGATACGAAAGAAAGGTATAGGCGCGAAAACAGGGGCACCTCACGATTGTCGCAATATGATTGGCTAAAGGGTAGTCATATGACCAAGGTAGTTTGGCTGCCGAATGAAACCGATTATTCACACTGCGAATTTGTGGCGCCAAATACTCCCTATTGGTGTGATCGTCAACAGCATGATGTGGTTTGGTGGAAGCCATATTGGCACATCAATAGTCTGTGTCAGACCGCAACCGCAGCACATATCATGCACACAGTGAGCGTGCATGGCTCGAACGGTGGCTACAAGATAACTGCATTGCGAAATGCCATGTCGTCGAAGATTGGGCAGAAAAACACCCTTAGATCACTGTACTTTGTTTGAGCTAATTAGCTGACAAACATAATGGAAAGTAATAATTTTTATTTTTTTTTTAAGTTCAGTTATACGTATAATATTACATGTATCGGTATACTGAATACAATAGTTTTCTAATGTTTTATTAGCAACTAGCAAAAATGCCACGATGGCAGGCGGTCAGCTGTTTATATACTGGCGACTGGATATGGTTGACTGACCGTGCTAGAGTAAAGCGACACAGCCCACCGGCCCCTG
>JAAUYG010130655.1_pt1 | contig 11079 bp, 9 predicted proteins | sample 7278091 | NCBI WGS metagenome assembly JAAUYG01 (sample SAMN14350201, study PRJNA611818) | marine sediment metagenome | isolation source: surface marine sediment (0.6m) | place: French Polynesia: Moorea | collected 2018-08
CCAAAACAGGTGATAATGGTTGCAACGTCAATTCAAGTCGCTACAGTCTAAGTACTGCACTGTGTGAGAGCAATTCGCTATCAGGCCAAGTCTGAACAAAATGTTCGACAAGACCTGATACCCAGGGGCATACCTATTGGACAATAGCCAAGTGCTGAAAGAATTCGCATGTGTCTAAAAGCATTGGTTTGGTCACATAGTTTTACAAACATTTTTCAGGCCCTACACCGTATGCACCAACACTAATACGTTATGTTACTGCCATGTGAGTTTTGAAATAGTTAGTATCCGTTTGACCAATTGCCTGCATGTAACTTGACTTAGAAGCTTGAGATATAAATTCGATACTCTCTGAAACCTGAAGCTAAAATAGTGTTACAGATACAGTTGGGGCCAAGGAGAAATGAAAACTGCTAGGACACAGAGCTCTTATCCCAGAACCCTTGCAAGTTCATTTAGAAATAGAGCAGGCCAGACTGAGACCTATCCATGGCGGTGAAAGGTCCAATGCTCAGATTTGCTGAACCAACAGTTCCCAGGCTTATGATATGGGGGGGGGGGGGAGACATTGGTGAGTACCTTCTCACCTAGAAGAAGCTGGCATGTGCTTACTGGTCTGATGGCACCACCTGAGTGACACAGGTTGCCGTATTGTCTGGTAATCGTGGTAAGGTAAGATTTGAAGCCCTAGGCTAGGTTGGGGACAGAGGAATCAGAAAAATACCTCCAAATGACACAGTCGATCTTCTGACGCTACGAGTTAAAGGGCATGTCCGAAAAAAATTCGATATTGCACGACTTCAACATGATGAATGCATTGATGAATGGGTTGTCAGATTACGTATAAGGTTTGACCATCGAGTAGAGGGATATCGTATCTAGCCTAGGTCAATTTGACCTACAAATGCTAAAAGTAAGATTACTCACTTCAGTTTCAAATGTACATATACATACCAAGTACTTATTTCACTTATATAATTGCCATAAGACATAACTTTGCCTCATCTTAGTCTCTTCATAGTTGTTCAAACGCCATTTTTGCGCGTGATATTGATGTTTCATGTCAAGGTCATGACTAGAAAACCTCCTTTTAGCCTGCACCATCTTTCCTGCCCTTGTCCTCGATGGGTAATGTCCATGGTCATGGGGTGAAAAGCTTCCTTTGGCCTATGCCACATATATCCATGCTGAACTTAACCCATCGTAACCATGCTTGGTCTCCAGAACCAACTTTGTTATTTTGGGGCCACTTTTGCCCATTGTCTTTGCGGAATACAGTCATGGATCGAAAATCTTCCCCAGTTTGCTAGTGCCACCCATTCCCATTCTCAGAAAACCCAAGGTGGCTCCTTTTGGTCTCTATGAGTTTAGTGCCTTTTGCCTATGATCTTGATGGATTGTGGCCAAGCCAAGGTCATGGGTCCAAAATATTCCTTTTGTCTGTGCCACCTAGGTCCATGATTAAACAACCTCAAGACAGCTTTACTTGGTCTGCATGACCAACTTTCTTTTTGGCATCATTTTGCCCATCACTCGTAGTCACAGTCTTAGGCGAAAAATATTAATTTTAGCCTGTACCATCTAGGTGAATGCTCACATGAAATTAAGATGATCCTTCTTGGTTTCCAGAATCAATTTAATTTTTGGCTCCCTTTTAAGCCATGACCTTTCTAGGACAAGGTCAAAGTCTTGGACTTAAAAATCTTATTTTTGGCCATGACCATAGTGCCAAATAATGTAAAAGTTGAATGTTAAGAGGAGAAACAGAAATTTATATAACACAATTGCAGTGGAACCCCTCCAATGTTAGATCATTACCAATTCCATCGAAATCCAATTCCAAGAAAGCTAAGACAGCATTTTCTGCTTTGCACAGCTCGATGCCCAAATGTAACTATTACGGATGAGCTTTACATTTTCTTCACACCAAAGTGAGAGCTAACCAAGGGATATTATTGTATATGGGCAGGCCATTTTGCAGATGATGTAAGTCTGATATTCCTCTATCGCCATGCTCCAGCATAGACGAAATGTCCTTCACGATAATATATGTAGTCACCTTAAGTTAACTATATTCCAGGATACTTCAAATCTGCAAAATTACCAGGCATGGAAGAATAAAAAATCTCTTGATAGCATTTGTTGTCTAATACCTTTTCTTGCAGTTACGTAGTCAGCTAGTATGTATCATTCAAGGTAAAGTCGAGGGCACTTGTGCTTCACGATGTTGTATCTTATAAAAAGTCAATTGAGTTAGAGCATATGTATTATTGAACACCTGCAGGAAGTGATATATATAGGCAGCCCAGCTGTACCATCATACTTGACCCTGAGGGGTCAGTTCAAGGTCATTCAATGTCAAATCGGTCAATACTTTAAGCCATTCTATCTCGGAAGGGAATAAAGTTAGGGGATACATACATATACATATATGTACAGGCATTTAGCAGCACTATTAAGTTTGCCCAGAGTAATTTGGAATGGCCAAATGCAAATTTAGACATAGATATTGACTTTATCTCATTCTTCATAATAAAATATATGAAATCCCTATGTGCGCAGCATACAATTTTGTGGACAGGTTGTGTTTTATGCTATTCCAGTGGCCTTGTTTTCATCTCTATCAATGCATATGCTTGGATATTAATCTATAATCTGGAAACTGCTACTCATAGAGTGAAAGGCACGGACATTTGGCCCTCGAGACTATGTGGTAATTGTGGATACTTTTGATCCTACATTATTTGAGATCGCTTTGGGAGCGATGCCATAGATTTGTTTGAAAATGAAGTATGTAACCCAGAAAACTGTTGATTATAGAAGAAAACAGGTGTAAATTTGGATGTCGTCATTGAGTCTAAAAGGCACGGAGGTATGATGGTTTATTCAGTGCACTTTCTTGATTATTAACCTATAACTCAGAAACAGTTGGCAGTCAAAAAGGCGGCAATTTGGGCTTTAGGTGTATGTAATAAGTGGGATTAATTAAGGTCATTGTTTTAAGGTCGTCCAGTATATCTGTTTGATAAGGCCGCTGTGACACAGAAACCGTTAATTTTTGAACGAAACTTTGGACATCAGGGGGCGTTCATGGTGTTCTTGACATTAGGCCTATCACTGTCATTTTCAGGCCATATGGTCTGTCTCTTTGAAAAATTGCTAGTAACTCCTAATAATAACTAGTAATAGCATTCTGGGGTATGCACATGTATACAAATTTACAATGTAATTGTTGTACCTTTTGACCTTAGAGACGTCAAGTTCATTTAGGCTTATTCAGTGCATATCACAAACAGAGTGTAGACAATTAATCAGGGAAAATTGGGTTTTAGGTATGCTTTGGATCAATATGTTTAACCTTACGTAAAGGGATATCTTTGGCCATTTTAAAATAACACATGATTGATATAACCTGAAATACGTAAGCCTTTGGGCCTTCAAATAAAATTAATTTTAATTATGTGGCACATACGCTCCTTAGTGATGTTCTGAAGTCCCAATGACTTCCATTTACTATTATTCAATAATCTGAAGGCATTGAATGCATCAACAATAAAAAGTAGCGTTTGTTTAGATGGTGTGTTAAATGTATCTGGATTCTGAGTAGCAGCAATTGGAACATGTACATGAAAATTTCCTAGCAGCAAGACTAATGTCTTCAAGGTTTCTGTGGTTGTGAGACCAAGCTAGATATCAGTGTCCCTTGTAGTTAATCCCTGATTGAGAAAATAACCCATACGACAGCAGGCCCAGATATGCGTGATATGCATGGCCCTTGTAGTTAATCATGATTGATTGATTGATTATATCAAAGTTTTACGGCACATCAACACCAAAAGGGTCATACAGTGCCAAAACAGGTGAGTCCACTAGATGATGATGGTGATATCACAGAGTCCACTAGAAAAAAGTGTTATGGTTCTACAGTCTAAGAACTGCACTGTCTAAGAACTGCACTGTGTGAGAGTATTCGCTATCAGGCCAAGTCTGAACAAAATGTCTGACAAGACCTGATACCCAGGGTGCGCCACGGGGAGGCTGCTCTCTGCACCCCTGCTGCTCTCATTAAAAAAATAGCTCAATGACAGTAAGCATTTACCCATAACAGGTGTCTGGATGTGTTACCTACATTCTGAGCAGGGCTGGGGTCAATTCAATTCCGAATTGGAATTGAATTGGAATTGAGCCAAAATGGGTGGAATTGGAATTGGAATTAAATTTTTCAAGAGACCGGAATTTGAATTGGAATTGACATTTCGGTAGAGTGGAATTGGCCAAGTCCATTTTCAATTCCACCAATTCAAAGCTCGTCTTATATTCTGTCATTCAGATATACAAGATTCAATGTTCACAGCAGTTTTCTAACATTGTAGCTTTGGGTAAATCTACATAGATCATTCATATAGGGTACCACATAAATAGTAGATATTTACTGGCAATAGTTAAAATAATCTGTGTGGATACTACAGAAGTAACAACCCATCTTCTAAACATGACAACACAGGAATGCATGCCTATTTTTCGCAATACTGCTAGGTTACAAATCATCTGTGTGTTTGAAATGGAGATCAGGCACAAATACAGCAATCAGTGACAATGGCTAGTGTCACCAGTCCACTGTAGCCAGTGCATCTGGGTGGGTTCTTGATGGCATGTGACATGTCTCCGAAGATGTCCTTGAACATTTAAAGACTTTTTGCTTTTACGTTTCAATTCAAATCAAATTCTGCCAATTAATACTTAATACCATGGTCTGTTACATCACTCAAGTATGGATGTCTGAATGCTTCTAAACTATCCCATGATCAGGTCACGTAGCTACTAATTTCACTTGGCACTAATCCTCTTGTTTCCCCCAGGAATAGCCAAATGTACTATTAGTCCACTTGTTCACCTAACCAAACTAATCCAGCTAATCCTATTGTTTGCCCAGACACAACTGGTAGGTTCTGTCCCAAAAGTGCTAGGTACGTCGTGAGTGGGGTAGTACAGAGCATGAGCACAAAGATGAAAAGGGGGAAGCCAGGTACAGCTACTGCGGATAATAACATCAATTGCACAAGATTATAAAACAACAAGATGGGCAGGTGTGAATGGAGGCCAATACATATCCAGAGGGTGAGTTGCTGTGTTGTTAGTAAATAGTGTGTTGTTACTAGTAACACGAGAAATAGCATGAAAATAGCATGTCCTTATGCATTTATAAAATCTGTAGTCGGAATTGGAGTTGATTGGAATTGAGTTTAAATGAATAGGAATTGAATTGGAATTGAATTTTTTAACAGGGGCTGGAATTGGAATGGAATTGGAATTGAACTTTTCAATGGGGACCGGACTTGGAATTGGAATTTAAAAATCGGAATTGACCCCAGCCCTGACTCTGAGGCTTCTAACAAGAATCTCCTGTGGAATGGCTCCTTTGTGTTTCCTTTGGGCACATCTCGTCTTCACATTGTCAATACTCATACTACCTCCAAGTACCTACTTTTCACATTGTAAAGGAAAGTCTGCAGTACAGCTCTGATCGGGTAGCAAATTATGACCCGCACTCTACCCACGACTGAGAATGTTGACCCACACCTATCACATACTCAATGTGGGTTACCTGCACTCTACCCACACCGCCTATTCCCAGCCTGCACCCGCACCATACCATGTACCATGTACCTGTAACCGCACTGCATCCATGCAGGGTGTGTACCCAAGACACGGTTCTAGTCCACAGACGATCCTGACCATTGTATCATGAAAACCCAGGCATCTTCTCGAACTGAATGAGGACAGCCTCTACAATGTGAAGCCTCAGCCTGACTATGACTCACTTCTGGATGGCCGCAGTACCGTTTTCAACAATGACCTGGGGACTCTTCCTGGTATCTGTGAGCTGAACGTTGGCCCTGGTGCCTCTCTTGTCGCCATGCCTGGTCACTGCCTCACTGCTGCCATACAGGATGAAGTCAAAAAATGCCTTAATCATAATAGTGTTTTATCATCCGTGGATGAGCTGACACCCTGGTTGCCTGAACCTAGTATTGTGGAGAAAGGCCACACTTGTGACCTTCGTCTATGCCTGGTCTACGGCATCAGCATAATCACGCAGATAATGTTCTTACTGGTCTCAGCAAGGTCAATTCTTCCCTAAGACAGGGTTGAAAGCTGCCTACCCACATGTTCATAAACATACGTCTGGATACTCCGTGCTTGCTCGGGACATTTGCTACTCTGTACGCTAGATTCAGATTGACCCCTGTACCTTTTGGGCTCAATATAAGCTCTTCTAGAAGATCTTCTAGCAATGGCTCCAAGGAACGCCACAATGTTTTCCAGCTACTGAATGCATGTCATTACCTATAGCTCTGGAGATACTTAAACAGAAGCCCTTGCAGATCATGGCCGGAATTTTGGTCTATGCCTTCAACAATGCCCGGACAAAGGCATGCGCCTAAATCTTGCCAAGATTGCCATTTGTCCACAATTTTTGAAGTTCATTTTGCCTCACCAAATGGTCTCTTTGCTGATCCTGCCAAGGTCGAAGACAATTTTTGCTATGCCCTACAATACCAACAATACGTGCATGAACATGCTCCCCCACACCAGCATTGATGCCTGCCCACAGTTTACCCATCAGTATGTCTACTGACCAGGAATGATGTATGTTGCTGAACACTGAATATCAGCTTGTGAAATCTGTCAAAATGTTTTCACAAGCACAGTGTAGGATACCATCAAAACCTCATGAGCTTCAATATCAACCTTGTAAAACAGTGTTGGGTTTGACATATTCTCCTTGGAAGGAATGGATATCTCATCACTGTGGATTACTTCTCTGGATACAAGGAGGTAGATACACTATACACTCTAATTGGTTACAGTCATTAGCAAGCTGAAAGTCGATTTTGCATGATATGGAATAGATGTTACACTGGTCTGTGGTGGTGTCCCGACCCCCACCCCCAATTTACCAGCCAAGACTTTGAAGCTTTTCCCAAACTCTGACAGTTCAGTCACAATGTCACCCTGCTCCATCACCCACAAATCAATGGGAGAACCGGAGCCGCTGTAAAAGTGGTAAAATTCACGGCCATACATGTATATGGAGATATGCATCCAATCATAAACGGGTATCTATCAAGAACCAACTATCGTAAGTATATATATATATATATGTGCGGCCAGGCTTGAACGTATCGCCAGTGGAAATTATGTGTGAGAAGAGAATAACATAACTGATTCCACAGTCTACCACACTGCTTATCACTCTGCCACCTAACAACACAGACATACAACTATATCTGGAAGGAAAGAAAGAAGCAATGAAGCACTGTGAAAGATATTGGCAAAATCTGCTAAAGATTTACCTTCCCGTCAAACCAGTAGATCCAATGAGGATTGATCTCCAACCACTGCATGGCCAAATGTGTACATGGACCTGTCGCAAAGAAACTGTCAGAAGAGAATTATGAGGTCACCACTGATGCTGGTCAAGTTCTAAGCAGGAATGTTATTCACCTACAGTTCGCAGTACGCAGATTTGACAAAGCCACAAAGAAGTAGGAATTACCAAGCCAGAAGACAAATAGAAATGAAAGAGACACTCCTCTGTGAAACCAGTCAGATAATAGATACGGTTCCCCTATTCCTGGGAGTGATTGTCTATAAAACATGGAATGGAGTCTCTTGACACACCTAGTTTACTATACACCACTGTATACTGTAGTGGTGTAATACTGTATACTGTAGTGGTATAATCTCCTGCTGAGGAAAGCGTGTCACTAGTGTATCGTTAGTCATAGCATTGCATAGTCTATTGTCTTGTTAGGCACTACTTATTAATCTATCGTTCTTATATATTTGACCTGAGGTGATATTAACTTTACCTGTGGGGGTGATAGGGGGTGTTTAGTATTTAATGTTTCTAGGATCTTGACACCAAGCTAGATATGTCTGGATCTTGTAGGATCTTGTAGTTAATCCCAGACACACATCTCTGTACACACCATATAGCCTGTGGAAGAATAGATTCAGCAGTGCGACCCGTAGACTACATAATAAGGCCTGCCAGTGTATACTAGCCACAAAAGGCATAAACGCAGTAAAGTGTAGGACCTTGATTTTTATTTCTGGTTATGTCTTACGTTTTGCACTTGGTGCTGAGTGACAGAACAGAAGCTGAATGGATGCGTGTTTCTTAAGGGGATATGTATGTCAGTAGAAGTCCCAGTATAATGTATATCTCTTCTCTGGTAGAGAATCACATCTTGTACAGTCGTTAAAATCTTTTTGGCTGTTTCTACTCACCCCAGTCTTTATATCAGCATCACTATCAAGACCAATAACCAGAGTTTTTAGACCAATAAAAACAAAATCAAATGTGTCAATGACTGCTTAACTCTTGCAGTAAAGCGCCAGATGTAGCAAGTCGTAACTATTCCTACAATATCTGGACAATGACTAATTAGTCACAAGTAGGTTCTTTAGAACATCTGAACAAATTTAAGCTAGTACCTGTGTTAGTACAGTGTTCTACATAATTTCATGCATATAACACTCAATAAGCACCATTATAAGGTACCTTATCACATCAACCAAGGTGCCATCATTTGTCGACACTTCACAATGGACTTCCTAGATTTAAACGAAATGTTTGAGCTTTATGGCTAAAATTGCATCAGTTATGAGTTTTGAGGGTTTAATATTGCATGACCCTGATTTTGAGATTTTGAAATTCACCCAAGGTCATGTGCCATATCCCCGCTTGGAACTGCACCTGTTTAATCCTTGTTCCTAATAAGCCGTGGTGATACATTAATTCGTGCTGAATTGCATTTGCATCCATGCTAACATGCCACTGAAATAGTTTTATAAGCTTTGAAATGTTCCAAAACTCTTAAATAGTAAAAACAGTTGAGATCACAAAATCAAAAGAGGTTCCATTCCAATAGATTTTAAACAGATTGTGTGAGTTATTATTTGTAGAATGTAGTCTCGGATTGAAGTTCACATAATAACCCTGAAATGCCCTACACCAATCTAACATCATCCTAATATATTTATTTTTTACAACAAGCAAGTTATATTATTAATAATTTAGCGTGTAATGCGCTATATAACCTAGACCAGTAGCTACGAGTCCTCTTTTTTGTTATCACGCGTGCACCTCTGCTTTGATGAATAGTGGCACTATACTGCAGGTTAACATTTTCATCTTCAATCATTCACTCTGTGCCACAGTTTCCAATGCATGTACAATAAAAAAAAAATTACATGCTATCACAGGCCTGTTACTTAGTAAAGAAAACCAGACATGGTAGGTGATGTTTAAACAGTCGTTTGACCTTCAGACCCAATGAGAGAGCACCCAAGCGACAACTCTATTGTGGAAACAGAGAACCCAGACTCCTTGGTTTCCGCTTCGCAGTGTACAGAACGATTGAGATTTGATTTACCGTTACTGACAACCCCGTATACGTGTGATTTAAACTGTCATGGTTGAAATTGTGGAACTCGTCCCCTTGGCAAAGAAAGGTAAGGCCGCTAACATGCTGGAGGATAATTTCATTTTTACTGGATCTTTAAGTTAGTAGTTCGTTTTGCTTTTTCGAAAGTTTATAAAGTTAAACTCTTATTACCAGTCTCAGCTGAGTTTAGGGGCTACCTTCCCTATTTCGCTCGTTAAAACCATAGTTTTGTCTACTTATTAAACTGATTTCATTCGCTAGGCGTGGTATAATTTCAACTACAAACTAAACTGATTTTATCCGCTAGGTGTGGTATATTTTTCCCTACATATTTTCTCTCGATATCATGGTGTTCCGGCTATGACAGAAAAAAATATCATTGGTGCAATATTACATTTTAGCCACATGTTTTGTAGCACAAGTGAAATAACATCCATAGATCAGTGGTGCTTTGACCTGCAGAATATCATTATTCATAATGGGTGGCGTGCTAGGATACTCTTTTTTATTGCCTCTCAGTTTTTGTTCAAAGATCATTCGACTCATGAATGGTCACTTAGAAACCCGGGTGGGCTGACATGTGGTTATATTGTATTCCCTGTGAATGAAACGTTGCCCCTTTTGTATTTTAGTCGGCACGCCCTAGCAAAACATAGCAAATTGCATCTATTTTTATTTGCCCGTTGTGGATGAAAAGTTATATTACACAATTGGCGGAATGTACCATGGTGTCCCCCAGGTGATTTGTTGGATCTTAAATCATGGTGCTGATTAGCGGTCGCATTCAGAAACTGGCCACAAAAAATACTAGGTTATTTTGTGACATCTGTAGGTTGATAGTCTTTCGTTTAAATATTGATTGCTTATTAATGAAATGGCGTGTCAGGATGTAATGTCCTCACCAAAGGGGAGGCATTATTTAATAGCTTTGTAAGGACAAAAAAAAAACTTTCCCCAGTACTGGTTCTTATACTGATTGTATTAAATGGCATTTCTCGTCACAGAATATGCAAAAATATTTGAACAATGATCACCGATTTTGGAGCAGTTAATAAACATTCGTTCAAAACACACCTCATCAAGTAACAACCGATCTTACTATGCTGCCATTTTATATTTTGCTTTTGTACTTAAATTGATAGTGAGTACCACACCAAGTATTTATTTATTTATTTATTATTTACCAGTTTATGAGTTTATGCATTTATTAATTAGTATCATAGGTTTTTTCTTATGCTAAAATTATTACCCCCTATATAACTACTACTACTATCACTTGTCTAGAGTGACCTTGAGCAGCAGCAACAGTATAGTAGTAGTAATAGTAGTAGTAGTAGTAGTAGTAGTAGCAGCAGCAGTAGCAGTAGTAATAGTAGTAGCAGTAGTGGTAGTAGTAGTTGTAGTAGCAGCAGTAGTGGTAGTAGTAGCAGTAGCAGTAGTAGTAGTAGTAGTATAGTATTAGCAGTAGTGGCAGTAGTAGTAGTAGTAATAATAGTAGTTGTAGGTGTAGTAGTAGTAGTAGTAGTAGTAGTAGTAGTAGTAGTAGTAGTAGTAGTAGTAGTAGTAGTAGTAGTAGTAGTGGTAGTAGTAGTAGTAATAATAGCAGTAGTGGTAGTAGCGG
>JAAUYG010160064.1_pt1 | contig 11079 bp, 2 predicted proteins | sample 7278091 | NCBI WGS metagenome assembly JAAUYG01 (sample SAMN14350201, study PRJNA611818) | marine sediment metagenome | isolation source: surface marine sediment (0.6m) | place: French Polynesia: Moorea | collected 2018-08
AGAATTACCTGAAGCATTTAACTTCACAAGTAGCCTGTATACACTGAATACTCATCCCTGAGGTCCAAATTTCACTCCGTTTCACTCTACGACCAGCCATTTCCAAGATACAAGATTGTCGAAAATTGGAAATGGCTGGTCGTAGAGTGAAACGGAGTGAAATTTGGACCTCAGGGATGAGTATTCAGTGTATACAGGCTACTTGTGAAGTTAAATGCTTCAGGTAATTCTGGGATCATTCGGTGTATTTCTGATTTTCAAAAACCTTGTGTCTCGAAAACGGCAGGTTTTAGAGTGAAAGATACATCTACATCTCTGTGTTATCCAGTTTTATGTGGATTGTCTTCCATCTTCTCAGGCAGGGCGTCAAGCCCCTGGGCTTCTTGTTAGCTATGCGTAACTATGTCAGCAGAGTTCAAGAAATCAAAATTTTTCCGTCGTCCGTCGTCCGCTCGTTTCGCGTCGTCTGTGGCATTGATTATCCCAGAAACCTAAAATATGGATTTCTTTTGAATTTTATTGGTGGTATTCTCTGCGTCATGTGGCCGGATTATTTTTAATTTAAACATGTTTTACGATTTTTCCACTTTCTTTAACACGGGCCAATCGCAGCCGAAAGTTTCCAAACTTCTTATGAATTCTTCTCAGTGGTCCTCACAAAACAGTGTTTGAGGTTTCTTGAAATTTGAAGTTTCTGATATTTAATCTTTTCGAGAATCTCAAATACACCATTGTAATATATGGTGAAATCCAACACCTCAGTTCTCTCGAAAACGAGCGATTTAGAGCCAAACCGGTGTGAAATGTGATGTGGGACTCGTGGGTACCAATTCAACATATATGGGTGCCTTTGACCTTGTAGCATTCGAAGTCATTTTCCGACTCGGGTCAGTCGACGCATTTGAATTTTTTTCCGAAAAAACAAAAATAAAACAATTTTCGAAACACTGCTTCTTCCACACTTTAGATTCTTCTTCAACCAAACTTTTTACCGCTGTTCATTTTGACAGTCAATATAAAGTTGCTTCTTAAAATTTTGAATTTAAAAATTGAACTGAATTGAAAAAAAAAAAAACAAATGAAATTTTTCCATTGTGGCTTGGTGAAGAAAATCAAAAATTGCAATTTTCTTGGAAACAGCTAATCGCAGAGCACAACGGAGTGAAATTTAGGATTTCAGGGCCACTAGTGGCGTTATGTTGTGTTACTTGGACCTTGATGTGTCCAAGGTCATTTAGGGGTTATTAGGTGCACTTCAAATTTTTCGGAAAATACAGTTTTCTAAATACTGCTTCTTCTACATTTTTGATTCTTTTTCATCCAAAAGTTTTATAGGTGTCCTCTTTGACAGTCGCCACAAAAGGTACGTCTTGGAAATTAAAATTTAAAGTTGTGGTAAAAGGAAAAATGAAAAATTGCAAATATCTTGGAAATGACTAATCATAGAGCAAAGCTTAGTAAAATCTGGAACACGGGAATGCTAGTAGAATATATGTGGTATCATTGACCTCATGACGTCCAAGGTCATTTTCGGGTCATTCGGTGCAATTCTATTTAAATGATTTTCAAAAGCTGGTTCTTCTGCACTTATTCTTTTTTTAAACCAAACTTTTTATAGCTGCTCCCCGTGCCTTGACACAAACGTTACTTCTTGAATTGTTGAAGTTTCAGATTTAAAAAAATGATAAACGATTGAAATTTAACATTGTGGTAAATGGGGAAAGGGAAATTTGCAATTGTCTTTGAAAGGCGAATCGTAGAGCGAAACGGAATAAAATTTTGGACGCGGGAGGTCTAGTACAGTATATGTATGGTACCTTTGACCTGATAGTGCTCGAGGACACTCGAGGCATTCGGTGTCTCAACATCTCCCATAGCACAAAAATGGCAGGCCGTATAGCTAAATGGATTGAAGTTTGAGACTCGGGAGATACGTGTAGTACATATATGGTGTAGCCTTGACGTTTTGCCAGGTCACTTTGGGGTTATTCAGTGAACTTGTCTCAAACTTGTTTGTGTTTCAAAGTTTCAAATTTTTGTTGATTTTTTTTTTATCAATGTTGTCATTTTACTTAACACGGGGACCGTGTGGAAAGACAATTTCAAACGAAATTTCATATGAAAGTACACAGCAAATTACCTAAAAACATGTATACATGTACTGCTAGGGAGGGTCTGTGGCACAATGTTCAAAGAATTGTGAAATTTCAAATTTTGCATTTTTAACATTTTTTTCCTTCGGTTTCGCTAAAATGGGACCATATGGGATTAGCAATTTTAAACGAAAATTGAAAGTACAAACCATATTCACACTCCAAAATCCGTGTATTCTCCCAGAGAGGGTCTCTAGCATTTTTGTTTCTTAAAAGGATGGTGACATTTCAAATTTTGAATGTTTGTCAATTTTTTTTGTTCTGCTTTGAAAGTTTAGACATGGTAGTCAATGAGGAATTATAAAATGTGTAATATCTTGAAATCGGCTGGTCACAGAGCGAACCGGACCAAAATTTGTGCTTTGGTAGTAAGTATTTGGCGTATTCGAGGTCTTTGACTGAAATGGTCACGGCCAATCTGAGATCATTTGGTGCATTTCCGATTTTTCCGACTTTTACAACCTTGTATCTCGAAATAGGCTGGCCGTAGAACGAAACGCACACACTAAATACCTAGTCTATGCAGGATACCTCTGACCGTTAAATGTTATGCATTTTCGATTTCTGACAGCATTGTATCTCGAAAACTGCTTGCCATAGAGCAAAAGGGAGCAAAATGTGGATGTCAGGGGCAAATACTTAACTTACACAGGGTACTTTTGACTGTTAAGTGGTTAAGATCATTCTGAGGTCATTCGGTGCACGTCCCATTTTCGACTACTATTTATCTCGAAAGCGGCCATTTTGCAAAATGGAGTGATGTTTTGGACTTCTAATTTGTGGGGAGTCTGCCTCGAGTGTAAATTTTTCAGGTACTTTTACTTCACTCATTGCTGAACCAAGGTCAGTTCGGCCTTCAAATGCCACAATAGCGAGTATTTTCAACCCCTTGACCGGAAAGTTTACCCGACAAAAATCTAAAAAGCTTGAAAGATCTCGTAAACATTGCACGTTCTGATTGGTCAAAGTCACTTCGACCAATCAGAACCGTGCAAATCTGAAGACAACATGGCGCCAACATCCCGACTCTGCGGCAAAAAGGGCATTGATTTGTTAATGGATGTAAAACTGTACAAGTGGCTGGAAATGGTGTACCAATGCGCTGTTTCCCTGTGAATCCGGCAGTGGATTATCGCTTTGGAAATAGCAGGCAAAGCCAGGAACACAGTGATCAGGGCACTTCACATTTGCATGGCTCGCGTTGAAGAGCCGAGAACGGCCGATTAACCCCTTCGGATCCCGAATGAAACCGATTATTCATTTGGCGATTTTACTGCCTATTAGGATTAGTGACCTCGGCTACATGCCTAATAGCTGCAGGGCTTCGGGATAAAGCTAATTTGGTCCTATCTGGCAAGTGGCCAAATAAAGCATTAAGCCATTGAGCCTTTTGCTTAATATTTATGCGGAATACATATAGAAGTATACGTGCTACTATAACTTCAGCTTTTACAAAAAAATGTGACTACTGCTGCTGCTACTGCTCCTCCTCCTCCCTCTGCTACTACTACTGCTGTTGCTATACTTAATATTACTTTCTAGTTTGCCTGGCCCTGAGCAACTCTCGCCGAGGACAACACTTTCATGGAGGGTTTTCAATATTAATCTTCATTTGACTTGCAGCTTTTAAATTTGCTACTAAATTGGTCAAGTCTCCTGTTTTGTGTTGTGGTAGAGTACGTGTATATTGAAACCTGGGAATTGTTGGATATATAAATTCTCAAGCTAGAGCCAGCAGAGTTCCTGTTGCCATGCAGACGTCCGCCATCCGGTCCGACTGTGGATTATCTCAGAAACCATTTTACACAGTATTTAGGGTTCAACAGCTTATCCACCATCCTGCCATGCCACTGTTTCCAGTTTTAGCTCTGCTTGACTATGTCAGCAGACTTTATGAAATGAAATCGAAATTCGCCCGTCGTCCGCCGTCAATATCCCAATTATTTCTGTACCTAACATGCGAATTTCTTTCAAATTTTAGTTATTGCTTCCTCTGGCCCACACGCTTAGACACATTTTTAATTACAAAAAAAAAACAACAACAATATTTTCCATGAAAAAAAAAATTAAAGTGCTTCTACTGCACTAAGTCTTATGGTTCTTGTTCAACTAAACGTTTAACTTTATTCTTATATATATTCCCTGTGACGGTCGGAACTAAAAGTAGAATTTAAAAATGTGAATAAAAAATTGAAAACGTTTGAAATTTAAAATTGTGGCCTAATGAGAATGAAATAGTGCAAATATGTTAGAAATAGCTAATCATGTAGCGAAAGGGAGTGAAACTGGGACTCAAGGGGACTAGTAGAATATATATTTGATACATTTGTGACCCCGTAGTGTTCAATGTCAGTTTGGGGTCATTGCACGTGCCTCAAAATGCCATGTAAGTCTAAAACGGCTGGCTGCAGTGCGAAAGATATTGAAGTTTGGGACTCGTGGGCTATATGTAGTACACAAAGGATGTGCTGCTGACCTTGTAGTTTTCGAGGTCATTTTGGGTCATCCAGCACAATTTACAGCAGTTACTAACTGCTGTTGTCAAGCAGAGCGGAAAGGTCAATGGGCGTCTTAATTGTTTATGTTGTTTGTTTGTTTTTTTTCAATTTCAGGTTCACTATTGTATCATATGGGGCAACCAATATCTGGAAAACGAGTGATCGCAGAGGGAAACAGAGTGAAATTTGGGACTCATGGGCAGTAATGGAACACATATGGAATATATTAGCCTTTTATCGTTCATAGTCATTTTTGGGGTCATTCGGTGCACTTTTTTCCGAAACAAAACGACTTTTTAGAGCTGCTGCTTCTACACTTACAACTTACAATAATTCTTTTTCAACCAAACGTTTTATAGTTGTTCCACCGTGACAGTCCACACAAAATAAAGTTTGGAGGATTTTGAAATTTAAGATCGAAAAAAGTGAAAAAAAAAGGTTTACAATTTCACAATGTGGGCAATGAAATGACAAATTACAAATATCCTGAAAATGGCTTTAATTGGAACATATATGGGGCACCATTAACCTTGTAGGGGTTCAATATAGCCGTGTGGCCATTAAGTGCACTTGCTAATTTTCCGTAAATACAATCGGCCTCTTCTTCCACACTTATGATTTTTTTTTAAACAATAATGTTGTGCGTTGTTTGTTTCCTGTAACAGTTCACACAAAAGTTGTTTCTTGGAATTTAGAAATTTAAAATTTATAAAAGTTGTTTTGAAATTTAACACAGTGGCCTAATGGGAAACAGAAATGAGTGAAATTAGGAGAAGTGGACTAGTAGAACACCTTTGACCTCCTGGTTTTCAAGGTTTGTGGTGTTTGGGATCATTTAGTGCACTTTTGTGTCTCAAAATGAGCTGTAACTCTAAAACGGATGGCTCCCCTGTAGTACATCTGTATGTACTACTTTGTAGGCCAGTTTCATGACCTTGGCCTTCTAATATCATCTTGTTGTCAGGATCAGACATGCATCATGTGTGTGGCATGCCTGTCCTGGAAAATGCTGGCCTTGGGCCGAAACGGACAAAATTTCTGCTAATTGCATTGTCTTACCTTGACATTTGAAGCTCATATCGACGTAAAAGTCAGGCATTCGCTATGTATGACATGAAGACTTATCTCGCCTCTCTCTAAAACGGCCGTTCATAGACTAAAATGGACATTTTATCTCATTGTCCTAAGCTTTTTAGTTTATTTCTGGCATACTTACTGGTGTCACCAAGCAGATCGCCAAGGCCCATGGGACTATTATTTAATATTGTTTACTTGTCGTTCGTCATGTCCTGTGGGTCTCCAGTCCGCGCGCCCCACCTACAACGATCTGTTTGCGTTTGTAACATACAGTGAAACCTTCCTTTACGAGCACCTGAGAAACAGAGACAAACTGGGAATTGACACCTGTGCTTCAGTCCCAAGGACTATTCCGGACATGGAAATTGTCCTGGGAAATAAGAGTGATAAGACCACCTAGGAATTTAGGGCTGGGGGGTCTTTAAAAAATACTTAAGTCTAAATTTTGACTTAAATCAAATCCTGACCCAATCACGTCGACCCGATTGTACACGTAAGTCCAAACTTAGACTAACTATTTTAGAGAAACCTAGCCCAGCCCAGCACAGAAAGTACGTTTGGGTGTCCATAATTACCAGGTTCCACGACAGGTAATCGTCGATAAGCTTTCTGTGGGTGTTGTAAATTAGATAAATGCCTATAGAGATAAATTTGTTGTCGTTTGCAATGCTTCCAGTCTGAAGGGGGGAGCATCAGAGATTCCAGTCCTAGTGTTTCCAGCAACACATCGAGTCCTAGACCACGACGTCTCGATCCGATTGACATGGTAAATATCCATACATGAGCAATAGCAATGATAATGTGATATCATTGAGTGCTGTATTTTAAGAAAACACTTAGAACGAGTGACGCAGAATACCTTTCTACGTGATCAAAGTTAAGATTCAGGGTTCAGTTCAAGCGACATCAGAAATAATATACCGGTAAGACTAGAATGTTTAGCTGAGCTGATGGTATGGGACTTTGTCCGTAGTCTGTCGTCCACCGTTTGTTTCCAGACTCCGTATCGCAGTTATCTCAGAACCAACTGAATGCATTTCTTTCAAATATCACTTGTAGCTTGCCCTGGGTCTAACGCAGGGTGGACATTGGCCACTCCTCACTCAAATCGCTTTTGAATTTTTTAAAACTTTCCCTGAATTTCTTCTGAATGGTCCTCACAAAAGTACTCTTTTGGATGTTTTAAATTTTGAGTTTTCGATTTTTCCCTTTTCTTCTCTTTTTGCTAACATGGGACCAAGTTGGAGCAAAACTTTCAAAACGCTACCCTTTCTTCAAATTGCCTTTGAACTACTCCAAACTTCTGAATTTTCTTCTCAATGCTCCTCACAAAAATACTGTTTTGGAGTTTTGAAATTTTGAATTTCCGATTGTTAATGATTTCCCCCCGGACGTTTCACGTTCACCATTATAACATAAAAGGAAACAAAAAACTGTGATTATCTCGAAGATGAGCTATCGCAGAGCGAAAACTTTGGGCCCCTGGGGTAAATATTCAATATATACAGGGTACTTCAGTGCATTTCCGATTTTCAACAACCTTGTATCTCGAAAATGGCTAGTTATAGAGCAAAACACAAAATTTGGGCCTCGAGGGAAAGTATATAATATTTCCAGAGTAGTTTGACAGGTAAGTGTTCAAGGTCAGTGTCAGGTCATTCGGTGCATACCCGATTTCCGACTACGTTATATGTCGAAAGGGGCTAGTCGTAGAGCCAAACGCACCAAAACGTGAGCATCAGGGGCAAGTGTTTAGTGTATACAGGGTACGTTTGACAGTTAAGTGTTCAAAGTCAGTCCGAGGTCATTCGGTGCTTTTCCGATTTATGACAGCCTTGTATCTCGCTAAGAGTCTGGTCGCAGAGTGAAACAGATGAAGAATTGGGCATCAGGGGCAATTAAGTGTTTCCCGATCAGCCACTCCAGGCCATATCAGTACTAGTTGCTTGGGACTCTTCCTCAGCAATGCTCCTAAAGAGTAAATGTCGGATGAAAGCAAATAAAAATACGATTGTACATATTCACCTACATAATTACAATATACTACGTGATATAGACATCAATTAGTATATAAAAAATGTCAAAAGTAATCCAAAAATCAAGGCAAAATAATAAAATATTTATTCCCCGTTAATCTGCTACATATGAGTGGTAATATTGCTTGCTATATATTTATCGTCAAATGAAATTTCGTTTTGGTCACTATATGCCGTCTTGTCAAGCAGATCATCAAAGCCCCTGAGCTTCTAGTTCTCCTACTCCATCGCATTCGGTGGTTTTAATTTTGACGTTTTATTGCATAACCGTGTTTCGTTAAAGATATACATGGTTCGTTGATTTTTATTTTTATTTTTTATTTTTTGTCTTTTGAAGCGATGTCTCAGCGCTTCCAAAGTAAACGCATACTGCGAAGAAAACAGAAGACGGGCCCTGGGGTCAATGCTGGAGAAAACGACCAAGATGCGAGAGCAGGAATACGAAAGGCAGGAAAGAGACTATGCCGCCCGTCGCCTGAAGCGCCTAAAAGCAAAGGTTGAAGAATGGAAGCAAGATAACGCCAGGCAGGGACGTCGTAACAACGCCTTCCTCTCCGAAAAGGTGGCCATGGCTGAACTGGACAGACAACGCCGTCGCGACTTGGAGCTGTTGAACGTTGTGCGAAACTGTGGGTTCGTGAACAGCGAAACGAAATCTTTGCTCGAAGTTCTCTCGAGGAGGATACACAAGCAAACTTATGACCTCGATGACGCCATGACTGACGCGATAATGTCTCAGGACGCCGAAGCATTTCCGAGCCCCATGACCAGCGGGGACGTCACAATAAACCTAGCGTCCAGCGAAAGCTCACCAAGTTTCAGCATGGACCACAGCGGGCGACCCCTCGACGTGGATGTGTTGGAGACCAAGTTGCGAGTTTTGGCCAGCAGGGATGACAAGCGAACCGAGGCGAAAGATGATGAACCGAAGCACGAATCTCCGGATGGCGGCATCGAGGAGGGCGCAAACGAAAGTGCGAGCCCAAAGAAGAAGAAAAAGAAAAAGGAGAAGAAACACGATGGAGAGAAGCGAAAGAAAACCGATGACAGTGAATGCGAAGAGTTAAAAACGGAGCCTCAAAAAGAGGGCAACACAGAAGAGGAGGAAGCCAAGGACAATGAGAAGGGTAAAGAAGAACAGCCTCTTGTCGACCCAACTAATGAGAAGAAACGAAAAAATAAGAAAAAGAAAAAGGAAAAGGACGCGCCGCCGGAAGCAGATGCAGAAAAGAAAGCTGACGAGGAAGAAAAGTCAGAAGTTGAAGCAAGTAAAACCTCGAAAGATCCAGATTCCAAAAAGCGAAAACACAAAGGAACGAGCAAAACGCCTCCTAAAAAGGAAGACGCATCCACAGAAAACGTCCCTGTTGAAGAATCGTCCGCAAATCCTGAAGCAAAAGATGACACTTCGAAATCCGAGAAGAACCAGGATGACGGGCAGAAGAAGAAGAAGAAGAAAAAGAAGAAAAGAAACCCCGACGAAGGAAGTGGGTGACTTTACAGGATTTTCTTGGCTTGTGTATTTTGTGTAAGGTGATTCCAAGTATTAGAAGTATAACAGAATTCACCTATTGTAAGCGTTGGAATTATCCTACATGTATGATGCTGGTCGCTCAGTCAGTTGACTTCTCCATATCTAATTGAACAATTTTAATTATTTTTTTTTACAATTGACAAATTACAATTTTTAATAATAATAAGTTTATGCCTGATAGCGTCTCGAGGGGAATTATTTCCAGAGTACATGATTAGAAAAAATTACTTTTTGTATGCAACAAGCTAACGCTGCACCGCTACGGAAGGGAACGGGGCTGAACACTGCAGAATGGACCTTGTTTTGACCGGAATGACCCAGCAAACACTATAACCCCACACTTTGAACCCCGGATATAACTCGGCTCCCTCTCACCACCACCGCACAGATGAAAGCTTTGGGTTGTCAATCAAATTAGTTCGGACGAATAATCCAATTGTGTAATAAGGTTATGTGTGTTAATGTGTGTAGTGGTTAACGTTCAACTAATTTAAAAGTTGAAAAAAAAAATAACGTAGATTTTTGGGACATATATTTTAGTAGAAGCTAAGCTTGCATGCATTTCCCCAGTGAATGTGAAAAAGAATGTTAGAGAATATATTCGTCATTACATGTTGTGCTGTGTCTGGTGATAATATAAGCACGATCAATTCTAACAGTAGCAAGAGGCCCAATGTGCTTTGGCGCTGCGCTGGACTCAAAATGTCACTGCACAGATTCAAGCTTGAAGTTTAACTCACGGACTACGGAAGACACCAACTATTCTGTTAGCTCGGCCTGAGAGCAACACTGGTTTATTTTGTGTGCATTTAGGTCTTTGGCCTAACATTTGTAACAGTATTGGTCGGATTGTGCAACAGTGATGTATGTTATGTAGTTTTGAATAAATGTTGTTACATTCAAGAATTGGATATTTCCACTTCAAGTTGACACTTTTTACAACAGGTAAGAAAAAGGCAGAGCTCTCATTAGGTGAATTTCCACATATAATCTTACCCACTTGAGAAACGTAGCCCCAGATAAACTAAACGTAGGAATGCCAAAAGCATACCGTGATGACTCGAGCCAAATATCGGTAACGGTCTATACATCTGTCTTGAACCTGGCAATCTTTATCAGATTTTATGGCATTGCCACTATTAATACATGGATAAAGTGTAATGTCATTTCTCAGCGCAAGACATCAAGCCAAATATCAAGCCAACTATCGTTAATGGGCCATACATCTGTGACAGTCTTGAACCTGGCAATCTTTATCAGATTTTATGGCATTGCCACTATTAATACATGGATAAAATGTATTAATACATGGATACAATGTATGTCATTTCTCAGCGCAGGATATCAAGCCAAAAATCAAGTCAAATATCATTAATGGTTCATACATCTGTCTTCAACCTGGCAATCTTTATCAGATTTTATGGCATTGCCACTATTAATACATGAATAAGATATATGTCATTTCTCAACGCAGGACATCAAAACTTAGATTTCCTCCAGTCAGTAGACTCTACATGTATGTTGCAGCAGTTTATCTAAAAAGCATATTTTGTAATAAACCAATTTTTAGGAAATAGATACTCTGAAATAAACCTATTATTACAGAAAAGATCCCTATTTCTACATTCTCTGTTCCTGCACACTAGATATAGCAGGTCCCTTGAAGACCCACAGGCCAAGGGCACTGAATTCAACAATATTCGTCCCAATGTGAACCTTTTATTTGCTTCTGAATCAATTGAAACACTCTTGCCAAGATATAACATAGCGGTATATACAGG
>JAAUYG010205767.1_pt1 | contig 11079 bp, 7 predicted proteins | sample 7278091 | NCBI WGS metagenome assembly JAAUYG01 (sample SAMN14350201, study PRJNA611818) | marine sediment metagenome | isolation source: surface marine sediment (0.6m) | place: French Polynesia: Moorea | collected 2018-08
CCCAGTGGTATACTTTCCATGTTATTGAACCTGTATATAAAGACCACCTGTGTATAAGGACCACATTTTGTTGGTCCCCAGGGTGGTCTTTATATACAAGTTTCACTGTATTTATATACTGTCCTAATGCTGTACGGATCCAGTAGTAATATCAGCTACGCTCAACATGACCATCATTGCATGTGTCTCTCTCTGTCACAAATTACTTTCAACCTTTTTACTTTTCTCATATTTTGCTGTATTTAACACCACTCAGGAAAAAAAGCATTGCTTTATATAGTTTGCATGGACGTGTATTATCAGAGTGCAATAAGTCTTAAAACCGTGATAAGTCTTTAAATCGAGGGGTCTTAAATCCCAGTGATTTCTGTGTTCCCAGGTCAAGCTGCGTGGGCTGTGTCAGTTGTCTGCCCAGCACCTGTCCTACCTAATCTGATCACAGTTCATGCTGTCAATGCTCTGTGTGGCCATCCTGAGATGTTCTCCCCAGTGTCCTATTGATTATCGGCAGCAGTTTTCAGCCGGGGTTTTATATCCGCGCCAGCTGGTCGAAAGGAGCTCTGATGTTAATGTTTGTGTAAAATACACAGGAAATGGTATAAATACTCATCTTTAAGTGTTTAGGGAGTTAAAAACGCCTGAAACAACAGATGATTAAATGCGACTGGCAGTAAACTGTACACAGCGTGTACCTGGTACATTTGTCCTATTTTGTTCTAGGATAAACCTGATCTTTGTGTTCAGAAGAAACAAGCCACTGAACTCCCATAGACATATTGAATGGGCCGGAATACTGTGTATCGGACAAAAGTTATTGACCAGAAATACCTGGGTAGGGAGACGGGACGAAGCTGGGACAAAAAGAACAAGAATGGATACTTGATATTTGAACTACTGCAGCACAAACTGGAAAATAATCTTCTACTATTACTGCAGTGAAACGTGATCTGGTGTTTATTATTACATATATTACGAAACACTATGTGCTCCATTGAGTTTTCACTATGATTAAGTCAAGCTTTCTGTATCGTTACTTGTTTGAGCAAGAGAACAACACTTCTTTGGCAGGTGAAGGTTGGTATGATCAGACTATGATGCTAGTATGTATTAACACAAATTGCTTTGTTGCATCAAAAAGGGATACAAAGTTGGGTTGTGATGGTCAAATGGTTAGCGCGTCGGACTCCCAACCACATGATCGTGGGTTCGAGTCCTGCGTAAGCCAGTTGGCTCATCAAAAAATGTCGTGCATGGGCTATGGGTGACAACAGTGGTGCCTCGACTTACTCGGTTGTAAACATGGTAAATGATAGCCAGAGATGGCTTACCCGTGGGACCTTGAAGCGTGTAAGAGGATGTATGTACCCCTCAGGGAGTTGAGCAGGTGATGGATGCTACAGGTCTGCCACGGCTAAAATATGTAAGAACTGCATATTTAATTCCTGATCACACATTCTATGCACAGAGTCAGATTGGTAGAAAGATTGGTGCATATTTAATATTTATTATTATAAATTAAAACATCAGGACATACCAATCACCTCGGTACCTCATCGGTAACATTTAAAGGTATAATATGCAGATTATAATAATAAAATTTACTACTACTTGAAATGACGAATGGCTTATTATCATTCATAATAATAAACAACAGATCATTGTACAGTATACTACTACTGTATAAATATTATTTAAAGCTTGTTTGAGACCGCACCTAGTCCTACATGGCTTCTATGATGTAATATATGGATAATCTGGTGTACATGTGTAGCAACTGAGGCGAATGCTTGTTGTTCCCCATGAGCAGGTTCCTCATTCTGCTCCAATCAGGCCTGTCAGGCGAGATGCTCCCTAAATTACCTGAGGCTTTCTGGTCACATCCTCCCCCAGGCTGGCACTGGTGAGGGTTTTATGATGTGATCAGCCTGCTGAGGGGGTGGCGTGTGGGGTGTATTATATAGATAGAGAGGGGAGGAGTGAAGGCTGAAAGGGGAATTGTTTGGGCATGAAGGCTTTACATCCATCATTGGAACCAATATTTGGGGCGAAGGTATTGGTATGATGTTCCCTGGCTGATGCCTTCAGTGGCTGTTCTACCCCATGCCATACAGGTGAGAGCCCTATAAGGTTTTCCACTGTCAGAATCTCCCGGGCAGAATCTGCTGCAGCATGACTGGTGCCAACTGTCTAGCTCAAGTGGCTGAGCTGTATTTGGCAATAACTGTGTGCCTGGCACTGCCTGCAGGGAAAACTCTGTAGAGATTGGGGCGGCACAGGCTTGAAGCTTTAAAGACCCCTCCAGGTGCCAGTGCCAGTAGCCGGTGGCATTGTCTGTATGCAGCTGGCACTGACTCACAGACCCCAGGGGACGGACGGACTACCAGACTCAGGCTTTCCAGGAAGGTGGAGACTGCCAGGGATACCAACAACTTGTTGCTGACCCTGACCCTTCAGTCCAGATATGGGAGCTGTACTGGTCAGTGTGAGGGGGATAACATAACAAGTAGAGCCAGAATCAGGCAGAGGACAAAGGTCTTTGTACCTATTAAACAATCTATAGAAAGAATCAATACAGTCAAGCTGGTGGATGTCAAACCTGAGATTAGCATTAAACCTCCGGCACTTCATACTGACTGCAGGCAAAGACGGATCCATTTGCCAAGGATGATTTTTTTTGCAATGGATAACTCATGTGACTAAGCGATAGATGAATGAGGTTATAGATATATGGGGCTCATAATGGATTAGAAACAGGCGTATTCTCAGATCAATAAAATGCAACGAGACGGGAGACAGTTACCATGTCATTCTGGCTTGCGACGAACCCCTCCCTCTTTGAATGAGGTCAGCAAGCGCAGTGCATGGTATGCACAGAGAGTGGATACTGAGGATTATGTACATGGTGACAGTGAGGCAGAAAATCCAGTGCTACCCGAGGCAGTCACCAGTGCTGGAATAGTGTCCTCTAATTATGGAATACCATATAGCAGCAGTAGCACTAACACCATGTGTCAGTCCTACAGCGTTCCAGAGTTTCCACCATCCCAGGTGCTCCATCGACTGAATCCAGAACTCCGGTTGTGGCCTCCCACAGATTTCCCAAAGACACTGACCAGATCCAGTCCCAACAGGATGCTGGCTCTAACCAGTCTACAACTCATGACACATTTCTGTTCCTCTGTTCCAGACAAACAGCCCTCAACCAATGGATCGGCATCCACGGAGAATTTGTCAACCGAGGCCGTGCTGCCTGAGGTACCAGGTTCAACACCGGATTCCTCCTCGACCCCTCCCGCCATTGTAGTGTCCCACTCCGACGGTGATCTAACCGTCACTGCCAATGGCAGCACCAAGTCGGGAAGTGGCCATTTTGACTCCAGTGCCCCCAAAAATGAAACCCCTCCCATAGAAAGGAAAAACAAGTTTGGGGCCTTCAGTAGAATATTCAAACCTTGGAAATGGCGGCGAAGGAAGAAAGCCAGTGATAAGATTGAGCAACAGGCAGTGGGTAAGTTGAAAATCTGTCAACAAGTATATCCTACATAGGGTATACTGGTACATCTACTTGTTTGTTTGTTTGTTTTAATTAATGACAGTCCATACAATACAAAATACAGATCCACATAGCATGCATAGTGATAGAATGAACCTACCCTTTAGGGGCTTAGAACATGTAGAAGTCACTTTAAATTATTATCTGGCTTTTATTGGTAAGTTTACATAAAACATGTAAAAGTCAAAGATGCAAAGAGTTTTAACTACAGGTATATCCTGTTTACGCCTTATTGCAGTTCGACCTAGAATTTAACGTATACCAGATATACTTGATATAAAAGTATCCTTGTTTCGACTTGCATATCTTATTTAATGTTTATATCTGTTTTAGTAAATTTTGCGTTTCATCCGGGCTAACTTTTATTCGGGTAACTGTTGTTATTAAACAGAAATACATAATGGACTGTGTTGAAACCAGTTTCGACCTAAATGTTACAGTAGGTGCAAAAAAGGCTAGTATCAAGCTCTTAGGATATGTTAGTCATTAACCAAGTAAAATTATTGACGGCAGTTTCCATGGTAAATATTTGTTGTGCATACACTTTAATTCTAAAGCCTTTTATCTGCAACATTGGTGTTACATGCAGACTAGAGCATAGTACTGTGCAATAGTAAACAGGAAATTTCAATGTAACTTCTCTTTATCTTACCTTTGTAAACAGGTAAATTACCTTCGGTTATTGTGGTTTGAAGAATACTGCTAAAATAAAAATAATGAATTCTTTTCATTGATCTTTAATTGATTACTAGTATGTTGAATTGATGTTTACAGATATAAGTTGGGTCATCTTGTTAAAGAAAATAATATAATATATGTCTGTATTCGTAAGGAGATGTACTCAAACTACTTATTAACACAGTGCGATAGATTAATAAACAATCTGCCTGAAATAGCATCCTGTTACATCAGGTGACAAGTCTTGCCTCTGCTTCCAGACTTGGAGAGGAAAATTTCGGTGCGGACGAGTCGTGAGGAGTTAATCAAACGTGGTGTGTTAAAGGATGTGGACTACCCAGGGGAGGCTCCGGTGGCTGAGGAGGATCAGGGACAGGACGGGGTGGACGGTCAGCCGGCTACAGGTAGGTATAACGTGCAGATGCAAGAGAGAATAATGTACATGTAGCTGGTCACAGACACTGGTAGAGTGAGATAGCTGTCGATGAGCATCCTTCACTTCTCTATATCGAAAATGCTTCGCACATTTTGCAGTTATTGGGTCACCGGTTTTATAGGTAAGACTGAATGTCGTCAGGTTGGAGTGCAACAGTGTTGACTTTTTCGGTGACGTGTAAGATAAGAGTTGGATGTAAGATATAGAAGTCGGATGCAAGTGTAAGATAAAGAGTTGGCATCTCGCAAACTCTCATTTGACACATGCCAAAATTTCCAAATAAGCCAGGTTTTTGCTTCAATTTGGGATAGCACACCCACAAAACTGCCTCAGATAATGATCAGCAGTTGACTAGTGATCTACTGTAAATATTTATTTTATTTATTTCACTCAACCCCCTAGGACAGGGGAAATCCACACACATGGACACATAAGATTGCATTAGCAAGTAAAACGCAAAGAATAGTAAAACGAGTTAAAAGGTTGAGGAGGCTAAGCTCCTCGGACCATGGTTTACCAAAGTTTTCATGAAAGAAAAGCATCTGCATGATATCCACAATCCCATTCGAACCTTTTATCTTTGTAAGTAAACCACTAATGGAATTTATGCCATCAGCCAATACTCTAGAAGGTGACACCAGCATTTGTAATACATTCTAACAGAGTACCCTTTACTAAGGTGCCAGAGCATATTTACCTCAGCTTGGTAACTGGTGGATACACATTTTCTGGGCAGGTGACTCAACCTAAAAAATTTATTGTATCTATTGTATCACTATCCACGGCTTGTAATAAATCAGACTGGTAGGAAGATGCTGTTTAACCATACCACCTTCAGCACTGCTAAGGTGCTGAGCATATTTTTATGGCTATCAGAACATATTTTGTCCCATATAGTATAAACTAGGGGAGCAGACAAAATTTGATTTCAACAAGCAAGGTGTAACTTTTGCTGCAAGGCCAACATCACTCACACACATTGCCAAGACTACAGAAAGCACATCTGCATCTTTGAATCCTGCATGTATTACAATGAGAATCTGATTTACCTTGGTTATCAAAAGTTACCCTAAGTATATCTAGTGAATAAATACTAGTACTCAATTTCACTATCGTACGGAAACCAGTTTAGTGACTGAGTAAGTTTATGCTATCCAACAGAGATGTTTCTGCATAGACTGAGTTATTGTCATAGCAGTACAAATGCACCGAGTCATTGTCACCAAGCTGTCCCAGTGGCCTGCAACCTATGCCAGGGATATATACAGAGGAATATCAAACATGTTCTAGGATGTACCAGGACTGCATCCAGCCACGATGTGTTTCCGACAGGAAGAGCAGGATAGAATGCATTCACAGTGTTTTTATTTGAACTGGAAAGAATCTTATATAACAGCAGATGTTAAATATTTATCCAGTTGAAACAAACTATGTGTAAACTTTCAAGCCAACCCAGCATGTATATATTGCACAGCTTCTTAGAAAGTACTAAATACCACAGGATGTTGGTTCCTTGCCAAGATATAGCCTGATAGACATGTAGGTTGATTGCGGGTAGGACTTTTATTTCAAGGTTTATCCCCGCTACCTACACCCAGGAAAACACATTCCTGGTTCAAGTGGGCGGGTTCACATATCACAGTCACACACACAATCCCGACTGCTGACAGCATTAGCCTACAAGTACAGCCACAGCCCAGCCCGGCCTGGCTATTCTGTAATCAAGAAACAAGGACTTGTACAGTGTACCAGCCCTGACAATTTGATTTAGGATGTAGCTCTGCATGATAACCCAACTGTCAAGAGGTTTATCACTGCAGTAAAAAGGGTGATCCCATGACCAGCAGCATTGCACATTTTCCATTGTGTTAATGATGTGGTTTAGTATGAATACATAAATTGACTCAAACTCACTTGATGATAGAGATGCTAGCAGTGCCATTGTCCGGCACTGGTTTTAATCAGTACATTCAGCTAGGTCCACACTGTGCTGTCTGGTTTGAATTGCACTCTGATACACTCAAGCTTGCCCCTGATAACAAATTTTGAATGCTTTATGTTCTTGCTGTTGGGTCTATCACCCCTACATTGGAGGAACATGAAGTGATGGACTAACCCAATTGTCAATAGCAGAGCTGTGCTGACAAGCAGGAAGAGTCCATTCCATTACCAGCGGGTAGTTTCAGTCGCCTGCTGCAGCACCAGTACAGATGCTTGCTGGGCTGAGGCATAATTCAGCCTGCAGGCTCCTGTGCTTTATATAGGTCAACATCTCTATGCCAAATGGAGGCAGCAGACAACAAATGAGAATCCAGTCCATATTGTCAATTCTGGTATAAGTGTGTCCAGGCGGCACATAAAGGAGAGATTATTGGTGGACATTCAGTCCTTGGCCTGTGGAAGATTGTGGCCATGCCAGTTTGGTGTTTAGGTACAACACACACCAACTGGGCTAGGTGAGGGTAGGCAGCAGCATTGGCAGTGCACGCACCAGCATATTGTGGCTGTGTAGCCCCTGAAGCGTGGGGTGTGTGAGCTGTAGCCAGGCCCGCTGTACTGTACTGCTGCCTGTGTATATACCAATAGGGAAGGGCCTGGTCCCAGATTGGTACATTACCCGCCCACTAAATATCAGCAGCAGGCCAAAATCCAGTCTGGACTGGACTGATGTGATGAGGGAACTGAGAGCAATGGCCAGGATATTGCTGCCGATATTGCACAAGATATCTCCGTCTCAGGCAACCTGCTAAGAGGTGAAAAAAGCCAGCATAAGAAGCCCCCAATGTTGCCGCCAATGTTGTCTTCCAAATAGTGAAGAAAACCAAATTCATGGAACAGTTATTGGGGTCTGGCGAACACCTTATGCCTATCAGCAACATTGTGGATTTTCAGGAATACGGATACAGTCAGGTCTTCTGAATTCTGTCCGGGATATATTATGTGTTGGTGGATCTGAGCCGGCAATCTGTGTAGCTCCCTTGGGGTGTAGCTGTGGAAGCTGTATTGGAATCCAGAGGGGGACACACTATCTTAGTGTCACATCATCTGCTGTGCCGTCTGGCTTAGCTGGTCTTCCCCTGCTGTGTGTGACATTGAGCTTGGGATGCTCATTGTCACCCTATGACACCAGTCTGTCAACCTCCTAAGGTGACACCAAGCCCAGGAGGCAATGGGATCTGCCTGTCTGTCTAAAGGTAATCAAGACGGCCACGGCCACGAGGGTTACTGAACCTTTGACCAGTTCATTCACAGAACTGTGAAACAGATCATTGGGATTATCATCACACTATTATTAGGGCAGGCGTGCATGTACTGGTAATATTGTAACGAAATAGAGAGTATTTTCCACTACAAAATCACAACATGAATACATGTATCTTGTTTCATTCGCAATTCGAACTACCCTTTACCGTAATGTCTTTCAGCTAATCATATTGGGTTGTATGTAGATTTCGGCCAGTCATATTATTCGTGTGGGACCACCATTTGTCATAACTTCGCTTTTTCCGGGTATCTTCTCAAAATTTCCTCGCCAAGGGGTTTAGAGGTTTCTCTAAATTAAGACTACCCATGGGACCATGAAAATGTGGTCTTATATTGCAGGTGGTCTTAAAATAAAGGTTCAGTAGTACACAAAATTACACTTTGGGAACAAATTAGGTCGTCTTATAATCAAGGTGGGCTTTGCCTTAAAATAAAGGGTTGTAAAAGAGGGGCCACTGTATTGGCTACGGGAAATGTATTGGCATGTGACTGCAATAATAAGCTTCATGTGTATCAGTGAATTAGGTTCTTGTTCATCTTGTTTGCAGATAATAAAAATTTCAAAGGCCATACTCATAAAGTATCAGTACAATTTTTAAACTGTTTGCATTATGTCAAACATAAATTATATACAGTAGAAACAGAAATGTTTGCATGGAATTTATTCGGCTGATTCGGCATGGTAAGCAAAATCCCAAACTTCCCACCAAGGTAAACAGAATACAGGTTAAATTACCAGTATTACTATTTAGCAGCCAGCAAAGAGCAAATTGAAATTCCCGCAAACATGTGATTACTTCAAAAAATGAACTTTAATTCACATGGTTATTTCTACTTTTACAGTATTACCCGGTAAAATCTTTTTCATACAACAGTCCGAGCAAAAAACAAGAGATCTAGAACAAACAAACAAAAAAAAAAAAAAACTGTGTTAAGAGGCATTTCATTCAGTTTCCAACCTCGCAGTTGTGTACAAAACCTACCTGCTGATTTGTGTTTTATATTGAATGACAAAAAGGAAACTTACCACCGCATGTAATACCGGTAGATATGCTTTATAAGTTTACCCGAGTTACTTCAGGGGATATACTCCTGGAAACAGTATCCCCTGAAGTAACTCGGGTTACTTATATTGTTTGTCCAAAGTCAAGCCTCGATCGTTTGCAGCATATTTTCAACTATTGAACAGTAAGGGAATGTACTAGTACACTTCAATACATGTGTTATATATACCCGGTACAAGTTAAAAATTACAGTAGGTTTATTATAATAATGGCGTATATACTAGTTGAAAATTGCAACAGGTTTACTATAATAATGTCATTTCAACTATCGACTTTTCCTCCAGCTGAAATGGTCTGACATTTAGAGCAAATGGTTAACCTTTCAACTCGGCTGGTATCCAGCTGAAAGACTTGGCTTAATGGGGAAAATGTAAAACAGGTGCAGTGACAACCATGCCCAGCTGGCATGCAGGTGTGACACAAGCCAACCAGTGACATCATCCCCAGGACAAGACATCACAGGCAGCAGAAGGACCAGCCATCATATTGTACTTCTAGCACTCTGCCTTTAGCCTGGTTTTCCTTGCAGTTCACTATTTTTTAAGGGGGGGGGGGTGTTTGAATGTTTGGTGTTTGAATTGAGTAGCATGCAATCATGTGTCACATCAGGCAGGAGACAGCCCTGTACTGAGGCTGTGCAACAAATTTGTGGTTTGATAAGGGGTGGGTGGAGGGGGGGGGGGGGGGCTTCATACAGTGCTATACAGCAGCTGCGTTGAGTCATTGCTAGCATAACAATTTGTACAGTTTGCTACATGTTCTAGTTAGTTACCAAATTTTAATTAAAGGCAGCCTGCCAGTTTTGCCACATCCTGTAACTCAAAATAGTTTTCAGCCGGTCAGTGCACATGTATGTCCAAGAATGCATCCTTTGAGTCATACATTCACCATAGGCCTGCCCATATGATATTGTATTGACTTTAGTGGCTATGAAGGCAGTATGCATTAAAAACACATTATTGGGTACCATGATAATGCATATTACATTTTCATGACAATGACATTTATCTTATTCTATATTACATACTATAGCGGCCCCTCTCTTAAAGGACACTCTCTAGAAAAGAAACCCCTCTATAAAGGACACAATTTTTTGGCAGCAAGTACTGTGAATGCATGTGGCGCTCCCTCTAACTAAAGGACACCTCTCTAATAAGGACAGATTTTGTTTGGCAGAAGGGGTGTCCTTATGAGAGTGGGACTACTGTATTTGATCATGGTCAAGTGTACACGGAACAGCTTGACCGCGTACCACCAATGCTTTTCACCAAACTCACTCGGGATTATGAGATATTTCCCCTCTCAGTGTTTTTATGACCTTTTAGGCTCTGCAACATAGTTCCAAGGCAGTGTTTCTATGCCCTTTATGAAATGCAGTAAGCATGGTAATGTGCTCCAGCCTAAACAAGAAAGGATGCTCAACTACAAGTTTGTTTATTTGGGCTGTTTAGTGCTATACTGTGTTCACTCATTGTACATGTTGTATGGACTCTAGCGTTGGGATGGTAGTGGGGTTGCCTTTCACACCAGTTATGCCAGCGTGTGTCCAAAACTTCAGAAGATTTCATGTGTAGACATGTAAATCCAGTGCAAATTTTGCCCCCACCACACCCCATCCCCACCACCACTTCCCACCCCAAGCTGCAGTGGCTAATAATCAGTAATCCAAATTACAATTTATGACAGCCTCTGTTGTGAAAGTTCTGTTTTCCAAGCTTGGCCGAATGGAGCACTATTGTTGCATTGTCAAAACGAGCATGTACAGTCAACTCTTTGAACATGGATTATGTTGGGAAGTGTCCTGACATCCGCCGCTGACCTGGAGTCAATGGTCACTGTGTCAAAGGTCACTGTGTCAAAGGTCACTGTGTCAAAGGTCACTGTGTGAGGAGATAACAGAGGCCAAGTGCAGTGGCATATTTTGGGCCACATTGGCATTCATAGCCAGGCTGAACTGGCTGTGAACAAATGCTGTCCAAGTCCGAAGTGGGGGGGGGGGGCGGGGGGGGGGGGGGGGGGGGGGGGGGGGGGGGGGGGGGGGGGGGGGGGGGGGGGGGGGGGGGGGGGGGGGGGGGGGGGGGGGG
>JAAUYG010053095.1_pt1 | contig 11078 bp, 10 predicted proteins | sample 7278091 | NCBI WGS metagenome assembly JAAUYG01 (sample SAMN14350201, study PRJNA611818) | marine sediment metagenome | isolation source: surface marine sediment (0.6m) | place: French Polynesia: Moorea | collected 2018-08
GAGTTGAACTTCAGCAAAAGTTAAGATGTTAATTGTCTTTTAAGTGTTAGGCTATGCTTTTTTAGCCAAGCACTCAGAAAGATGCTTTAAATATCCCAAACGCGATCGCGAAGCCTGGGCGTAGCCCAATCGCTTTTGGGAAAAAAACTTGTCCATCTACTAATATTAGTCATGACGGAATTTCTGGGACGTATCTTTTCATTAACTTATTTCTATTGGGACGACTATCTTGTAATGCTTCATAAGTACTCGACCATTTTCTTCTAAATAAAGGCTATTGAGATAATTCTGCCAAGCAACTCATATTTCTAGTCGTCATCACGCTGTCTATCAATTCAAATGTTGCATCTTTAGCCTGACCTAGCATTTGATAGCTTTCTTGACGTAATTCTTGATATCGGTCATATTTCATCATAGGGAGGAATTGAATTTTTTGCTTATTTTCATTTTCTCCCTATTCACTCTTCATTCTTTCTCTGTTTTCTCTTCCAGACTGCTCGTTAGTCTAAACTACAGTAATTTATTTGCTACTCAATAAAGTTAAATGACTTAGATCTTTAAAGTTAAATGACTTAGATCTTTAAAGTTAAATGACTTAGATCTTTAGCTTCTAGTAATAAAGCCTAGTTTTTTGCTGTTGGAATCTTGATTTAGCTTATTTGATCGGTGCTACTGAAGTTTTGTATTCGATGATATTTATTTTCCGTCCCAGTATTTTATTAGCGTGAAACTGGAGCTGACCTTGTAATTGGGGAAATTTGCTTATCATGCAAAAAATAGCGTAGAATGCTGCATTTTTTGAGCTATAATTGCGTATTCTTAGATAGCGATAAATTTTGTATGCTGTTAGTGGATAGCCCAATAATATCAGAAGACTCCAACCCTGGCTTAACCATATTGTTACCAAAGTCAATAATGGTAGGATTAAACCCCAGAACCAGATACTTGTGCTTTCTTTAACCCAATGGCGTTCTAAGCAACTACCATGTAACCAAGAACCCTCAGCGTAAGCATGACCAGCTCTTGATGACCTTTTCCACCATTGACTAAACTTATTCATTGCTGCATCATGCAAGGTCATTGCTGCATCTATACGAAGAATTTTCCATCCTTGTTGACGCAATCGCACGCATAGTTCTGGTTCTTCCCCAGCAATTAAAGTCGGATTAAATCCTTTTACCTGTTGAAAAGCTGCTACTTGAATCATTGAATCACCTCCACAAGCTAGAGTTTCGCCAATAGGGGTATCCCATTCAATGTCGCACAGTCGATTATAAATGGATTTTTCTGGAAAACGTTCGCGACGGCGACCACATACTACTGCAACTTCTGGGTGAGTTTCTAATTCTTTTTGAGCAACTTCTAGCCATCCCTCTGCTACTTCACAGTCACCATCGACAAATTGAACTAGCTCAATTTGTCTATCCATTTTTAATAGGCAAGAAAATCCTGCATTTCTAGCGCGGGCTGCTGTAAATGGTATAGATAAGTCAAGCTGGACTACTTCTATTCCTAGGGATTGAGCCATTTCTATACTACCATCTGTTGATCCAGAATCAACATAAACAATAGAAGCTGCTTGTTCGATTACTGAAAGTAGACATCGACGAAGGCGATCGCCTTCATTGCGTCCAATAATAACCAACCCAACTTTTTGTAAACTTTGCATATCAAATTTAAATATTAGTTAATATTTTAAGTTTTAAACAATCAATTTCAATTGAAGCGACTCTCAAGTGCGATCGCTCAGATAGAGACCATATCTATTTAGCTGGTGAAGCTAAAGTGACTCAGGAGATGTCTACGCCCATAGTCCAGTGGCAACACCGAGGGCATAACCTTTACTATCTTGAATAATCTGCATAACCCTTTGTATGTCTTCTGTGGAGAGTTCTTGTTTCCAGCGATCGCAGCAGGATTGGGAATTTCTGAAGACGCTAAAGTATTTGTTGATGCCAAATTCCCCTGCTTTGATTTTTGAATTTAGGGAAGACTGGGTACTCATTTCGATAAAGTCCACCGATTGTGAGTTCATGGTCAGATCGAAGTGGGTAAATATCTTCTCTAGGGTTTCCAAAGGTTTTTCCACCAGTTGTTCATAAACCACAATCAAGGCATTGCTGTTAGCTTGACACACTTGGATTGCTTGTTCTACATCCACTAACCACAGTAAGGCTTCCTGTTCGGAAAGGTGCATTTGTGGTAACTGACCTTCATATTTCTTCGCTAGGTGAGGCTGGTGTTCGTTTAATAAGTTTAGCAATACAGAACGCCGTCCCGAAGGCATAAGGGAATCTTTTTGACCCTTGAGTAAAGAAGATACTACCCCACAAGGGTGGCGGAGCAGATAAACGATGGGAACTTGGTTGAGGTTGAGAAGTTTGGCTAAGACATCGACCATGGCAACTTCTTTAAAGATAAGGGTAGGGTTTCCTTGAGGAAGATATAGATGACTAAACAGCTTTTCTCCCCAACTGGTTTTCCGTGCCAAAGACCAAGTAAATGCTCTCCCTAGGGGGAAATTCATCCCGTAGCTTTTCGAGAAGAAAGGGGGCTTCTCCGTTTCAGGATGTGCTGGCAACAAAGCCTGGTAAATCTTATTCAGATCTTGGCTGGAAAAATTCTCAGAGCGAATTTGCTCTAATGCTGCTGCGATCTCTGGCTGGGTTTTCTTTAGTCTGTGAAATGGTTCAAAACGATAGGCGACTTCTGGATGACTAGAAACCATTGCTCCTAGCCAGGTAGTTCCGCAGCGACCTGTGCCGAAGATAGCCCCGAGTTTAACATCATTGTGATGATTATTCATAAATTTTTTTGAGTTTCCCTGTTTGGTTTGCATCTTGTTTCCTTAGTCTGTTCATAATTTGTCTTCTCTCACACTGACTATTTGCCATCTGAGTTTAGAGAGGTAAATCAGACCAAAGATCTTTAAGTGGTGAATCGCTAATAATTGACGCAATATCTATCTTTTGTTGCTCAGTAAGCTGAGTTTTCCACTTGGACATACTCTTAGTGGGATCTCGATAAACACTATAATAAGCTTTGGAAGATTCAGAGACTTTAGTTTCCCCAGAGGTGGATAAATCAATAAAATCATGAACAGCTTGGTCGAGTTGCCAGCCAACAAAGTCAAAAATTGCAGTTATTTTACTGTGAGGATCGGTACATAAATCCTCATAAACTACTAATAGACTTTGATCATGATTGCGTACATATTCTACCAGTGGCTCGACTTGGAAACGCCAACGCACCGCTTCAAACTGAGCCACCGACATATTTCTTAGTTGCTGACGATATTGGGCTAAATGTTTACCTTCTGGACTAGCCAACAGTTGCTCCAGCTTATCTACCTTCTGGGTACGTTCTTTGGCAAATAGACTAAGTTCTACACCCTTAAGATAGGAAGCAATATTGGCAAAAGGATTACGAATCATAGCAATTAAATAGGGTTGCAACACCTCATACAGACGAGGCAGCATTTGATTAGGAAAATTAACATCTTTAATTAAAACAGAAGTATCTTTAGTTAATTGTGGACGACCATACCACTGGTATAAATATTTCAATAAATCTATTCTTTTTCCTAATCCATAAAAGAAATGTAGTATTTCTCCTTTTTGTTTTCTAAAACTTTTGGGAGGAAACGGGGGAGCATCAACCCCATAGTAACATTGACAACATAAAGACCAAAAATCATCACGTAACTTTTCAAGATCATCAGAATTTAAGTTGTTTTTCCAAGCCGTATATGGTGTCTGTTTTGAGGGTAAAAATGGCTCATATTTATAGATGCAATTCTGATAAGTATTCATTATCTGACCTAACCACGTAGTACCTGAGCGACCAGGTCCCGTAATCAAGACATATTGAGGTGAACTATTGTTTAATGACTGATCTATAGAAGCATCAAATAGATTATCTGGCTTAAGATTATCTGGCTTAAGATTAATAGGCATGAGATTTTCTTAAAGTAATGATTTTTTCAATTAATAATTAAGACTGTTTGGTTAGAGTCATTCAATCTGGTTGACTGTTCTTGACTGATGTTGTGAAATTCTCACAAGATATTTCAATTGCTAACCAAGAACCAAGTATGGCTAAATCTTCACTGAAAATATCTTGGAGCAACTCCAGTTGTTGAGACTTAATTTCTGGTTTCTGTTGCATTATCCATAATGATTTATGGTTTGGCGTATATCCCTTGTAACAAGTGGCTTTGAAACCTTTTTTCTTGTTATTTTTTTCTAAGTCCCTTGAAAACATCCTCTAAAGCGACCAACTCGATAAATCGCGATTAAGGAATTCAGCCAATTCCTGATTAGGTTCTTTGAATTTTTCCAGCAACCATTGACGCGTTTCACTGCTCATCTTTGATGCTAAATATTGTTGCTCAATTCGACGCCCATAAAATGAATCTTGCAGGAGATTGTAAGCAAAGTCTCTCCATTGTTGAGGTACTGTATCCTTTAACGTTTCTACCAAAGGCAATGCTCGGATCGGAGATGTAATTTTAGAGCGGATTGTATCTTTAAAATAGGCTTGACCGCTATTTTCTATAACTTGTTCTCCTGACGTTAGGGAAACGCGATCATCAACCCCAATAAATTTGCAAACTTGCCCCAAGGTTTGATCGGGATTATGAATCAAATCTTCCATTAACAGAAATAGAAATGATTCTTTGGGGAAGATCTTAAGATAGCGGTTGATTTGTCTAATATAACAACTCGTATCAAGACAGACACTATTTTGCTGAATATAGTCTTCGAAGGTTAATTCAATCTTCTTTCCCCGTTCAAGATGTACATAATGAGAATATGCCCGTTCAACAGGATGCCTAATAATGTAGATCATTTTGACATTGGGCAAGTGGCGAGCAATCCGATCCGCAGTCTTTGAATAGAGCGGTAGTTTAGTGTAATCAGTTGAAGCTTCTCCACAAATTTGATCGGGACGCGCATCATTAAATAGCGAAGAATACCACTCAATTCCACGCTCATATTGACTATCTACTGCGAAAAACTGAGGTTCTTTAATTGCACTGAGGTAGACTTGTGGATGCCGACTCAAATACTTGTATAGGCTAGTTGTACCTGATTTGGCTGCACCAATAATGAGGAAATCTGGTAGACGCATTACTAAGTCAAGTTGTTTGCTCATGTGATTTAAAAGTTTTAGATGAAAGGATTATTGCATTGAATTGATGGTATAAATTGAGCATCGCTATAATGCTATATTGGCAATGTTTTGGAGTGAATAAAGCTGTCTTTCTTAGTACTAGAATGAAGATCGTAAATCTCGAAGGTTCCAGAAGTCTTTTGGCTTTCCATAATATTCCAAGAATTTACGAGAATCGGCTTCGAGCAAATCTGCTACCCACTCGCGAGTCTTTGCGCTCCATTGTGGTCGTCCTTCAATTTTTTTGAAGAATAGATGTTTTTTGAGAGGTTCACGCATGGCTTTGGGAATTAGCTTAACTCCAACTCGGAAAATATAGTACTCACGCAAGCGAGAAAGAGTATTCATCGGTATAGTTTTATTACTGAAGTGACCAATGTGAATATTCGAGTTTACAATCGGCTCATTTGGATCGACATCAAGAAACTTAAAACAGCGACGCATGACAGTCTCTGGATCTGCTTTGAAATCCTCATAAAACATTATATGTATGCGATCATCGGGAAAATGAGGTCGATACACGCTGAGCTGCTGCCAATAGTTAGATGAATCGACCAGCCAGTCACGATTGACGCGTACCGCTGTGTTGAAATCATAGTGAACCTCTTCTCCACCATGCGAGCGCTTCTGCATCCAGAAAGATTCAATTCGAGCAATCGGGTTGCGGACTATATAGATGAGTTTTAAATCGGGGTTATAAGAAACGATGCGAGAAACTGTATTAGGGAAAACCTCTTTCATTGTATAGCGGTTGCTGCCCTCCCCTCGCATTTTTTTACTGCCCGCCTCATCATAGAGTGATTCATACCAATCGAACCCCCGAGTGTAAACTTCATCATTGGAGAAGAAATACGGCTCTTTACACTTGACCATGAAACAATCGGGATGCTGTCCAAGAAGCTTAGAAACTGTAGTGGTTGCGCACTTAGCGGCACCAATGACCATGTAGTTAGGCTTCATACAAGTTCCTCCTTACTGATATTGTCTTTTAATTCGATGCTTATCTTTTCACCCTTCTGAATCTCTTCGAGGATGGATTTGAGTCTAGCCCCCCAACTTTGAGAAGTGTCATAAAATTGCTCTTGTAAACTCAGGCACCCCCTTCGCTTTTGTTCATAGAACTGCCGATCATCACGCAACTTCAGCAGTGCCTCAGCATACCCTTTGGTATCATCGGGTGGAACTTCCACAATTGCATCTCGTACATAAGACAAAGCAGGGCAGACAGCTGAGGTAACTACAGGACGCCCTGATAAGACACCTTCGACGACAACTTTGTTGAACCCCTCCATAAAATCTGTTCTTGTCGGCACAATGACAACATGGGTCTGACTAAACATCTGACGCATCCGTTGCTTATTGCAGTAACCATGACAAACAAAGAAAGAATCCACCCCCGCTTGTTCGGCGGCAAAGCTTAAAGATTCTAGCACTGAACCATTTCCACAAAGATCAAACATAATATTCTGCCTATCCTCAGCAGCAAAGCGCTTGGCAATTTCTAGAAGATCGAATACACCCTTCTCTGGCTCAATTCGACCTACAAACAACACTCTAAATGGTGAATGGTTTTCATCTGGCTCACCTATCTCCACAAACTGCTTTTTGCGGTACACAGGGGAAAATCTCATAATTGGTTTATTTTCACCAGCTGTAAGTTCTGCTACCTGTATAGATATATCGTCTGAAACCACCAAGATAGCAGCACAGTATTTAGCAAATAAATTACGACTCAGTTTTGAAATCCATTTTTCTTTTATAGTTTGTGGAATATGCTGACGCCAAAGTACACAGTGTAGAGACGGTATTACCTGTACTCCCAACCAAGGTAATAGGGACAATATAAACCAGTGTGTTGTGCCATCTGCCACTACTGCAACGTTAGCTTTAAAGCGAACTGCTGAGGCAATTAACCCTAACCCATACCAAAACTTACTTAAATGATAAAGGATACCCGATGCCTGAGGTAACGGAACTGGACGATGCTCGATTGTGAATCGACCTTCATGCAAAATGTTTCTCTCCCCATATGAAGAAATCACGTAAGCTTGTGCATCCAAAGCGCGACAAACATCGTAAAACTGACCAGAATATGTGACTGAAACCTGTAATGGATCGTCTTGTCCTTGAACCCAATACCTGTAAGTTCCAATCACATTACCAGGTCCAGCAGCACAGAGAATTCTAAGTGGTTTGGACATAAATTTATTCTTTCTGCCGTATGGAATTTGGTTGAATAAGGAAATATCTGTTTTCATAAATTTCAAAAATTAGAATTGTTATAGAAATTTCAAGATCTGTAAAAAAGTAATTTCAGGTTATATTTTGCAAAAGATCACAAAAATATAAGGCTTTTAACAAACTTTTGATTACTGGGCATAAATTTACCTTAGTTAACATCTATGGTTTACTTGGAGCTATATTTGAGGCATAGCCTCTTAAACGATGAGCCTGTTGCGTTGTTAGTACCAATCCCGCTATTCCCCCAGATGCTAGAGTAAAAACTGGGTTAGGTTGATTATTTAAGGTACAGTCCAGCATATATAAAGTTGTAACCGTCCCTAGCATTGCCCCTGGTGCAACCTTGGGGTGAAACCATGAACGTGCTGGATAACATAACCAGAAAAAACTCAACGCTGGTAACAATGAGGAGCCAAATATAGCAATCAAACCAATAACACCATTGACACCAAAAGCAATAATCCATAAGCTATCTGTAGTCGTAATATCTACAAGTTCTCCCAGGTAGTCATAGTCAAAGACACGGTTGCGATTCCATCCTCCCCAGCCTAAAATAGCTCTCTGCCGTGCTTTTTCTCCTAAGAGTTCTTCATTGTCTAATCTAAACTCCAGGGACTGCGCTCTATCTGGACTCGTTATATCTTGAGTAATGGCAACAATCTTATCTGACCGTTCTCCAGTCAAAGAACCAGTTGCCCCCATAAGTATGTAGGAAGATATCATCACAATCAAAACTAATAGAGGCATAGCTGTTCGCAACCATTTGGCGGCAAACAAGATAACTATTCCATATAAAAGATAGATATATGCACCTGTAGACTTGACCAACACAAATGTTACAAATAGAACTGGCACAAACCAGACTATCGGAAAGCCGCAAATTTTATCGATGACATTAGCTTGCCATAGCCAGATGCCAATCAATGTGGCAGCCATCATCCACATTCCTACACTCAGACCATGTTGCATAAAGACATTGGGTCTGAAGCCACCGTATCTAATTGATTGAGAAAATTGTACGATACCATGATAGCCATAAACCATTCGGTGTAGTTGTGGGCTGATGGCAACTTCTAGCAAGCAAAAAGGAATATAAACTAATCCACCTAGAAAAATACCAATTGCTAATTGGCGCATTCCTTCCAGATTATTAAGATAGATCCTACCTATAAAATAAGGTACTCCGTAGGCAACTATCCGCGCCAGAGATGCAGATAAACCATCATAAACACCCAGACCATTACTGATTGATGAAGCAAAGGCACAAAGACACCAAATTGTCATTGGCCAATCCAACCAACCAAATTTAAAGGAGCGAAAACGCTTAGCATCATAAAAAAAAGTAGTGAGTAAGATACCATAGCAAGTAGCAGATAATCTTTCATAATTGGGAATTAAGGGTAAAGCAAATGCTACTCTCTGAGGCAAAAATAACCATGCCACAATGAAGCTAATAATTACTGCTTTTTGAGGAGGAAAACGTTTAAATACGTGGAAAACAAAAGGAATCCAGGCGAGTATAACGACTTGTGCTTGAGGACTCATAGGCTTGACATCAAATTGGCTAGATTTTCTGGGAAATGTTACTAATGTTTAGCAGTTGTCAAATTTTTTATAAAATTCCATCAACAGGGAGTCCAAAGCCTAACAAATAACGACCTGTCACAAACAGAGTTAGTAATCCAATCAGCAATAAAGTTGCCTGAATATCCTGCACGACTGTTGTCAGCTTTTCTCGCCAAAGACCATATGAGACGACTCCATAAAAGGGAAGATCGTTCAAGGCTATTACAATTACACCCCCCAAAATACCCATTTGAGAAAAACCAAATGGAAGTCCAATTAACATATAAAGAAATTTGGAAATATGCCCATAAGCTAGATAACTAGGATTGCCAATCACAAGCAATGCTTTATCACTGGTCAAAGATAACATTAAAGGCCAAAGACCCAAGGCTAATAGGGGTAGCATCCAAGCAGCTTGAATAAATCTCTCATCATAAAGGTTAATGACTAGTAAATCTCCAAAGCTAACCATGATAGTTAAGATGATTGACTGCCCAATAAGAATTAAGCGACGTTGTTTGATAATTTTGGCTCTCAGACTTTTACGTGGCAAATCAGCATGTTGGGCAATGACTGGGAATATTACCTTACTACTAACCTTTTGAATCACTTGTCTTGGTATATCTGCAAAGGTAAAAGCAACTGTATAAACGCCCAGCATACTAAGAGAAAAAAGTTTTCCCAAAATCAGTCGATCTGCTTGCGAAGCCAAAAATGACATGGCAGTGGATAAAAATATCCATCTACCAAAAGAAGTTATCTCTTGAATTACCTCTTTATTCCAGGCAAAACGATTAGGTCTTCCTGGATTTAAGCGATGACTTAACCACATTTTGCTCAATGCCGATACGAAAGAACCGCCTACTAAAGCCCAGATTGTAGGACTTAACCAAGCCCAGATAAGGATAATTGTTAAGGAGATAATCTGCACTCCCAACTCAAACAGGGTAAGCTTGCCAATTTCCATATGGCGATTGAGGCTAGCTAGGCTAGTAGATGTAAAGCCAAAAATAATTGTATTGAAACCAACTATTGGGAGCAGCCATAATAGCCTTGGCTCTTCATAAAATTCAGCAACTGGCAAGGCTATTAAGATGCAACCTAGCCAAAGCCCAAAACCTCGTATCACTTGTATTGTCCAAGCAGTATTCAGAAAAATTGGATCGTCTCCACGCTTATTCTGAATAATACTGGGATGAATACCAATGTCTGAAAACAGAGCCAAACCACTTATGAAAACGTTAACCAAAGCCATAAGTCCAAAGATTTCTGGAACTAAAAGACGAGTTAAGATCAGGTTACTGCCAAGTCGTAAGATTTGACTAGATCCATAACCTACAACAGTCCAAACCGTCGCATTAATAGCTTTCTTTTTAAGGGTAGCTGATGACATGAAATTTTGAGGATTACTAAAATCCAATACGTGAAATTTTGGTGTTAATGTCGAGAAATGTTAACTATCACTAGCTATTTGCATAACAGCAGCTTGAGCATCTTGGATAGATGTATTAACAGTTGTTTTGATCGACTCTGTTTGAATTTGAGGTTGTCTGAAAAGATCTGCCAATTTTTTAGCTTCTACAGAAATATTGTGTTGCTGGACAACTCTCTCTCTTCCTATCTGGCTCATCTGCTCCAGTTCATGTACTGATAACTTGAGAACCATTCGCATTGTGGCGGCTAAATCTTCTACTAAACCTGCCGATACTAACCAACCGCAATGCTGGTGTTCGATTAATTCGGGAATTCCTGCTATGTAAGTACCTATTACTGGACGACCTAGAGCTAAGGCTTCCATCATAACTACTGGTAGACCCTCCGCAAAACTGGCTAGTACCATTGCCCGTGAGTTGAGAATATATTGGCTAACTTGAGAATTAGTAACCCAGCCCGTAATCTCAACGTGGTTTTGTAAGTTAAGTTCTGATATTGTACGTTCGACTTGAGGTCGGAAGTCTCCATCTCCTACCAAAATTAACTTGAACTCTAGTCCCTCACGGACTAGTTGACTAGCTGCTTCTAATAAAACTAACTGACCTTTTTGTTCGCTCAACCTTCCTACACAGACAAATTGCGAATTGTCTGGGACAGGAGTA
>JAAUYG010117476.1_pt1 | contig 11076 bp, 5 predicted proteins | sample 7278091 | NCBI WGS metagenome assembly JAAUYG01 (sample SAMN14350201, study PRJNA611818) | marine sediment metagenome | isolation source: surface marine sediment (0.6m) | place: French Polynesia: Moorea | collected 2018-08
CCCCCCCCCCCCCCCCCCCGCCCCCCCCCCGCGGGGGGGTTCCAAACGACACAGTTCATCACAATGGAATCTGCTTGTAAGCGGAATTCTGCACACACCGTGAGTCAAAGGCTGGAGGGAGGGGGCGAGGGGTGGAAGACAAAATAGGGTAGCCACCCTGCGGCAGCCAACTGCAGTGGGAGGAGCCACGAGGCATGGAAACCAAGGCAACAGGACGCTATCCTTGACAATGAGACAATAGCAAGCAGCGTAGTGTCTGCCACACTACAGCCACAGTGGCACAACTTCAACAAGTCTGTGGAGGGGAGGACGAACTCGCCACAGATTCGCATTTGGCTCCTCTCCCTCCGAGAGCACTGGCCCGTGACTTGAGGCCCCTGCCATCCACTCCACCCCCCTTCCCGGTCGTGTGCCGATGGCCCAATCACAGAGTCGCAGGATATCCTGCCCTCTTGTTGCTGCCAGCCTAGCGGCAGCAGCAGCCACGGGTGTCGGCAGCTGCCGGCTTCTGGCTGTCTCACTGCCGTCAACCACGGCCGTCATGGCACCGTGGCACACGCCACGAGGCCCAGGCTACCCCAAACCTCAGCCAGTCACCCAGCCAGGAAATGCTCTGTATGCAATTTTCTCGGTGACTGAGAGGGGCACGTGCCGCGTGGCGGCTTTCCCAGGCGGTCAGACCCCCAGGCCCCGTCACCCCCACTCCACGGCGACTCCCCTCCACAGGCGAGACGTCCCCGAAAGACTGCTACAGCTATTGCTGTCATTGTCACCCAGACAAAGGACAGCCACCTCGCGCTTTGGCAGGAGCGGGCGTCTCGTGGCCAAAGGTGAAACGTAAATGGGGCACCAAACCGACTTTTCTTTTCAGGCTGACTGAATGTTTTTAATTGTCACCTAGTTAATTAATTTTTGTATCTATGGCTGCCTGGGAGTGACACACTGAGAACGAGGCTATGACGCGCACGGTCCGTCACACTTGGTTGCTTTGACGTTTTCAAAAAGCGTCTTTTCACAGTGTCTGCTGCGGCCTTGTTCGACACCGTTGGATGATTCGCAATAACAGAAGCGCCCTATAGGCACTTCGGCTCCCAGCCCCATTCCCACGGGTAAAATTATAACACCTCGACAATGTCGTGGCTATTATCGCCCAATAATGCTCCCCAAGGTACGGTGGGATAGAGAAAATCAACAAAAAATCAACCGTAACCATCCTGAAGTGGGGTCGGGTCGCTGGGGCCTTTCACGGACGCTGTTGATTCCTCGCACAAGGCAATACGCGTCAAATCAAAGGAGCATTTCCTCGGAATTATTCCCGAATGGGAGTGTCGGCGCCAATGAAAGCGCCTCGCCAGCGCGGCTTCCATATTTATCCTCCCCGCTGCGAGTGAATTGGGTTCAAATCAAGAGAAATAAGTGCCGCTTTGAGCGCTAAAAGCTTTTCTGCCGTATCTCAATGAACTGCCGGGATCGATATATCAATAAAAATATAGCAACGCCATCGAGACCGTGATCACATTTTGATTCATCCGGAGGGGGGAGACTTTGAAAAGCCCTCTCCCCACTACCGGGCTGCCTGGCCCCGAGACGTGAAAGGGCCGAGAGCAGAGGAGGGATAACCCCTTAATTCAATATTTCACTGGCTGGGTTTCCAGCGATCCCGGCAGTTGGGGCAACACTCTGTTCGCCTGTCTCTTTTCGTGTAGATCAATGGCCGGGCGATGACAGGATCGCTTTCTGTTGCTTCTTGTAGAACGCCCCAGAACACGAGTTCCGGTATTGTTTTCCATCTCTGGCGACGACAGGGATGCCTTCGTGACTTGACCTCAGATGAGGGGACCCAAGGAAATAGTTTTAGTTGCTGGCTCTGGGACCCGTACTAGCGACAGCTGGGTCCATTGAGGTCTGACATGGCACCATTCAATTGATCTGGAAGTATCCCTCTGAATGTATCCATTGTATCACAGTTAAGCCTGTCTTTAACGTCGGCGAGAAATAAGGGCGACATTGGAATTAAGGACGGAGAACTGGTCTTATTTGAGAACCAGGGCAGGCGGTTTTGAAAAAAAAAGTTTCAGTTTCCAAGTACAGCACTGTGATTGGCCAAAACCTATAACTCAAACAATTGCAGCACTGTGATTGGCTAAAACCTTTAACTCAAACAAGTACAGAACCGTGATTTACCAAAACCTATTATAATAACTCAAACAAGTACAGCACTGCGATTGACCAAAACCTATAACTGAAACAAGTACAGCACTGTGATTGACCAAAACCTATAACTCAGACAAGTACATCACTGTGATTGGTCAAAACCTATAATTTGAACAAGTACAGCACTGTGATTGGGCAAAAACTATAACCCAAACAAGTACAGCACTATGATTGGTCAAAACCTATAACTCAAACAAGTACAGCACTGTGATTGGACAAAACCTATAACTCAGACAAGTACATCACTGTGATTGGTCAAAACGTATAACTCAAACAAGTACATCACTGTGATTGGACAAAACCTATAACTCAGACAAGTACATCACTGTGATTGGTCAAAACGTATAACTCAAACAAGTACAGCACTGTGAATGGACAAAAACTATTTAACTCAGAACTCTGACCATTTTTTCAAAAATTCCATCTTTCAGATCGGGAGAGTTTTTTCTTGGTGCGTGTCCTTGTCTAGTTATTTTGGTCTAATTGTGCAAACAAAACTACTGAATTAAAAGTATGCATGAAGTTGCCGTTCTATAACCCACGGCTGAGACTCACACATTATTGTGATAACTTAAGACACAGACTAGAGTCTAGACCAATGCTGCTATTGCAAGTTGTTAATAATCTTTCGTGTCTTTGCATAGAAATGTGCAGTGCTAATAAAGTTTTGATTTAGTTTTTCCGTGCATGCCAGAATTTCTAAATATTATATCTTAAACATATTTAGATCTGTATGCAAACTCGGCTTTTGTCTTTGCTTTTCGTATTCTTTTTTTTTTTTTTTTGGTTCCATGCACCGTTCAGTTAACACGATAGCTCAAGACAGGTTCTGCGAAGAATGAGCAAACTTAGCAGTCTTGTAGATCTCCGAGGGCTCGCCACCAAATATTTTTGGTGATGACCTGCATTAATTAACCTAACTAATTAAATTGTACCCCAATTAAAAGTTAAAAGTGCTGTATCTCGGAAACCGCTGCCCGTAAAGCGAAAATGAGCTCAATTTCGACCCTCCCCGGGGCACAAAGAGATAAATATGCAACTTCGAACACCTTTTTAAAATTTCAGTATATCGAAAATCGTTGCTCATAGAGATAAGATGAGATAAAAATATAAACTTTAACGGCGGTTGGTGTACGATAAACATTAGCACTGCGTGCCATTCACCGATAATGATTATGTGAGGAATATATACAAATGGTATGATCTCTCATTAAAGCATATTTGCAAAAGCAGCATAATCTTTAGAATATTGAACCACGATCATCATAGAGCATAATTATATAACATCACTTCACGTAAAACAGAATAAAACTACATCGTCTAAGATTACACAGTGTACACATTGAACATTGACAGGTAGGCCCAGACCACTAAGATATTAACATTTTAAAATCTTTCAAAGACCCTGCGGCTTTAAGTTCGTTGTTAAGATCATTCCATAGCTTTACCCTTGGTATTTAAAAACTTAAATCTAATAGTATATTCATCTGTGCTGTACTTAGTTTGGTCTCGTGCATACTCTATTTACAAGTATTCAGTATGCTCTTAACTTTAAAATTACTCCTAAGGTGCACTGTACATAAATTATGTACAATTTATACGCATCTAGTAATACTTGCCTTAACCGTTGTACGCACAGTCAAGACAGCGTAGAGCGAAAATAAGCTCAATTTTCTACTCCCTGGGATAGCAAGAGGGTACATATACAACATCTGGAACTTTTTTTCAAATTTCAGCTTTCATGCCCAAATATTGAAATTTTGAAAAGCGGCAATATCTCCGAAACCCTAGAACGACAATAAGCTCACTTTCCACCCACGGGCGAGGAAAGAGGATACATAATGCAACTTCTGGCATTTTTCTCAAATTCCAGGTTTCATGACCAAATATGGAAATTTTGAATATCAGCCAGTACCTCTGATATTCGTGTCCGTAGATCGAAAATAACCTACATTTCGACCCCCTGGTAGAAAGGGGGTACATATGCAACTCCTGCCACTTTTAAAATTCCAGGCTTCATGCCCACTTATGGTAATTTTGAAAATCAGCATGTATCTGGGAAACCGCTGCCTAATAGATAAAACATAAGTTCAATTTCGACTCCCTGGGGGTAGAAAGAAGGTGTAGAAGGTGTATGCAACTTCAGGAACGTTTGCCAGTTGGCAAGTTTCATGACCAAATATAGTAATTTTGAAAACGGCGTGTATCTAAGAAAATAATCCAAATTTCGACCCCATGGTGTAGAAAGACAGTATATGTGCAACTTAGAGAACAGCCTCTGGGCTTCCTGCAAATACTTTACCTGCAAATGGTGTTTTCTAGTCTTTCTTTCTTTTTGCTTGCAATGTTACGTTAAGACTGTTTTGTAGGTAAATTTATGCTTGTCCATGAGACCAAACACAAAGCTGTGGTCATATGTCAGAAAGTTTAATTACCATAATTTTGTGGGGTACTTCCCTCTACCCAAACGAAGAGATAATTCTACCCAGAACAAAATTCGTCCCGGGGTAAGGATTCGAGGGGTGGACTGGGGGGTCGAAGGAGTAGGTCCAATTTTGTTTGCACCAATGACAAGAAATGGGGAAAAAAGAAAAAGTTGAAGTGGCCATGGCAGACCTTTTGTGGGAAAGTTGCATGGTGACTATTAAACATTCATATAAAGTCATATGGAAATTATAACTGCGCCATTTCGATTCGACGCCTGTCGCAAGCTCAGATTCAGTGACGTTGTTGATGCACCGTATAATGTGTAACGTTGCCTTGTAGTTTAACGCACATGACTATTATAAAGTTTTAAGGAAAAATATGTAAATTTGGTTTGAAACTTGACGACTATTGCGTCTTTGCTGGGTCTTTTAAAAATACAGTTGGAAAGTTATATAAAAAATTGTAGTAAATTCTGTATATAGATTTTTAGATTTTTAAATTACACACATTAAAGAACCTGTGCCCCGAAATATCGGTGCCCGTTTTTCTCCATTCGTACCTCCCGGATGTGGCTGCATCTCGGACAGAAACACGTGACGCCGTTTTTCTACACTTTTTCCTAAAGAGTCTCCTCTAAACTTTTCAAGATTATGACGTTAAATTATATGTAGCAATTTGTTTACACGCGGCGTTTGCGTGCATAATATATTCTGGCCATCACAGCTCGTTGCACCTGTACATTATCTGCCAAAATGACGCATACATACACAAATGGTATTGATTTTTTCTTTAAACTCTCTTAAAGAAAAATTGACCTGAGTACTACAAAATTTAAAATGATGTCTGTGAGTCCTTAACTAGCCATATTTAACTACAAACTTTTTGAAACCTTTTTATTCCAAATTGTACAGCTAAATTGTACAGCTATATTGCAAGTGACAATAATTTGTATCCACAAATACTTCTGGCTATCTTGCTACAAGCATCGTATGCAGTGGTGTATTTCTGCGTGGACGCCATTTTGTGTTGATACCGTGTATTCCCATAGACATTGGTTGGCCTAGACATTTCCCAATTGGGGTTTAGAAGATTCTCTGTCATTTGTTTCTTCGACTTTTCACCGACGAGGGAGATACTTCATGGACACTGGCGTGAAGCTGTTAATGAACAAGTGAGTCGCTAGGTCTGAATCTGTGCTTGGACAAGCCGACTTTACTTGGGGCAATCCGTTATTATGTATGGCTAAGAGTATACCCCTTTGACAGTAAATTCTTAGTGGGGAATTCCACTTCAATCTCATGTCGACCATTAAAATATACAAAATGACCTTCACATGCATTTTTAGGTGTACCACGTGGAAACAAAAGTTTGTTCACAGTTTGTAGTTTGTAGATAAAAGCTTTTACCAGAGACGATGGCGTAGTTGATACATTGTCATTTTATATGAATGATTTTATGGAAAACCGTGACATTGTGCAACTTTTATTGTCAACATATTGAATGTACCATGTTTACTTTCCTCCTCCTGGAGGGTTGGATTAATAAATAAATAAATAAATAAATAAATAAATAAATAAATTAATTAATAAATAAATATGATAAATGTGAAATAAAGAGTGTTTTAGAAAGTAAAAAATAACAATTCTGTATGTGTGTGTCATTCAGAGAGTGTTTTAGAAAGTAAAAATGACAATTCTATATGTATGTGGCCACCATTGGCACCAATAGTGTAGCTACTTTCTATTGATTTTTAACATTTGCAGTACGATATGAGTGCCAAGTTGGGTCCTTGTAATTCTGTGAGCTAGCTCGCAACCATGTGATGTGCTCTCGTCTCTGATACGAAAGATTGACTGCTGTCTTACAGTATCAAATTTGTATTTGTTCTACTTCGTCGCATGATATGAAGAGTTATCCGTGGATTGACTTGCCATGATTTATGTAAAACGATTTTGCGATCATCTGGAAAAGTAGGGCCCAGTTGGTACGGCCCACTCTTTAGTTTCCATAAAATTTAAATACAACATTTCAGATGTCTGGCTAAATACAAGCGTTACATTTGACATCCGTGGTTACTTAATTGAGAATTCCCATAAACCCGTCTTTCAAGAAAAATCATAACATGAAAATGAAAATTGGGCCAACTTCCGTTAAAATAAAAATCTGCGACAAATCTAAAATTGTACTCGGACATAGAACGTGGAGTACTTCTTCCAAGGAGTTTAATGGACTTGCTGAATATAACAAAGACGGTTGTAGCTCTGTGTTTCCCTCTCTGATCAGGATTACAGGATATTGGTCTTGCTGCGTGACAAGCGCGGTCTTCAAGCTGCGATTCCTGCTACTGCCATTCTGGTACCTTTCCTTTTGTGTCTTCGGCAGCGGAATGAGAAACCACGGGAAAGTCTTCAATGCAGCAATCTAGGCCTTTATTACGGTCTTAACGTGATTTGCTTCCATTGTCTAAACTGAGAACAAAAAGCCCATTCCTCACAGGCCTTTAACTATACACAGATTAGATTGTCTGTCCCGAAAGCCGTCACGCTGCCCTCACAAAGCAAATCGAGTAACAGGACTGTTACGCAACAGTGTTTGATGTCCTCATTCCTCTAATTGTCGGGACGACAGGGCAAAAAGAGTCTCTCGCTGTTACTAAGCAGATGCTCCTTGATCAGTTAATGAGCTGGTCCGGGTAATCGCGACTCCGGGGGAGCAGGTGGATCAGAGACGTTTATTGCCACATTCCGCCGCCCATAGATACCGAAGACCTTGGAGATGCATCGAGGCGAGCTAATCCGAAATCGCGGCCACCAGGCGCGAGGTCAACTCGAGATCGCGTTGGAGCAGAAGGGAAGAGATCTTCAGAGATGTGGATGGATACTAGGCAAATAAATGAAGCTCGGATAGAGAGAACCCGTCCCTCATCCCCTCGGCAGTTGGCCCCAGCCGGGCGGGCTGACCCCAGCCGTAGTTCCCGCCCGGAGATGGCGTGCGTGACCGGGGAGGCAGGGCCTTCATGTCCTAACCTTGGTGACACTGGGGGAGGGAGGTGTCAAACGTCACGCCAGATAGAAATCAAGGGGACAAGTTTTACATGCCACTGGCCAGCGTGACAAGGCGACAAACAATGGAGTTTAGCGGATAAAGCGGAGACAGTGGCAACTTCAAAAAAGCCTCTTAACCCCGACTCTTTGTCCCCCACCGAGAAATGGGAGAATTGTCTGAGCTCAGTTTTATCCCATCTGATGAGTTGGTACAACACGGACGCTGGGCACCCGTGGCGATGATGAAATGTACTAAGCTAGATTTACATTGGGGAACACCGAAGAAGATTGTCATGAGATCTAGCGGTTTATCAGACAAGTGACTTCAGACTTGTCATGCACTTTCAGTTTGTTGACATACTGAGAAATAGAGAAATAGTGAAAAATAAGAGACGCGACACCTTCGAGAAAGGTCATAACTTCATTCTTTTACGAAGTACTTATATTTATAATATAGTTTTACACAGAAAAATATTTTATGTAAATTAAATATTTTATTTCAAATATTCACAGGTACTCTGTGATTGATAATAATACAAAATTTCCACGACATAGGATCACATTACGGTCTAGTAAAACAATTAATAAACACATTAATAGACACACTGTTTTTAAATTCAAGAAAAAAAGCGGCAAATACAGTGTACCTTAACCTACCTTACAGATCGTGTACATCATTTACAGAAGTCAGGGAAGTCAGGGAAATATTTTAAGGTGGGGGCAGCAAACTCTGCCTTACCATGTCCAAACTCTGTCTTACCATGGGCGTTTGAATTTCCACTTTGGTAATAATCCCAATAATTAAGGGTTATTGCACGAGTTCATGGATTAATTGTTGTATGGCCAAATCACTGGCGCAGGCCCGAGCTTGCCCCTTGAATGTATCTAATCTGTTCGATACGAGAAACATGTACGGTAAGTTTTTATGTTTTGGCTCCTTCCTAGTTTACATGATTGAAGTGAAAACTTTTTTCCGATAACTCTGGCCCAGGAAAAAAAAAATCCCACTAAATCTAGTTCTGAAGCAAGTTCCATTCACCTTGTATTCATCTCATCATAGTTATTATTGGGATACGTGCCCTGCATTGCAATCAAACATCGTACTATATGTTACTATAAAATACTCAAATATGATCCATTACGCTACTCGCCATTTGTCTTCACACTCATGATGCTCTCACCGTTTCGTTTGAGCAATACACCTTTCTATAGGCAGCTGGACTTTTATGCTTCCAAAAAGAGCTTCTATTGAACGTTTTGTTCTTTTTGCAGCTCTTCCGAGAAATATTGTTTTATCTTCCTGTCTCTGTCCAGTAAACAAAACAATTCCACCAGGCGATATTTGTCTTTTTATTTAAAAATATAAGCAAAGAGTGTTTGAATGCAGGCAAATGGTATTTTTAATGTTTTTATTTATTTTATTTCGTCGTTCTCCGCATGCAACTGATACAGATTTTTTTTGTAGAAGCGAGCAGACTGACCCATCACTCTCACTCCGTCTAGCACCACCTGTTTATGTGTCTGGACAACCACTGACCAGCCGAGCGGTCGCGTGTCCAGCCTTATACAACGCACGCTGTCACCCTTTGACCCGATGAGTTCAAAAGAAAAAAGAATAATTAACCAAGGACATTCATCAGAGTATTCTATAAGAGGCCGTGGTGCGAGCGGTGGTAGTGGCCGCGCTGCCCCTCAAAGCCCCGGGGACACGAGCCCCTCAGTCCGGCCTTTCCCCCGGCTCCAGTCGGGCCTTGATGGGCACTCAGCCCGGGCCTTGATCAAGCACAGAGCGTGACGCTCCATGCTGGAAGCCCCGCTCTGTTGCTCTCCCTTTCGAGGGCAATGCAAGACCGGGAGAGGGTCATAAATCAAGCCGGGGAGACAATAGGCGACTCCTGGAGAGGGGGACGTATAGCAGGGCTTAAGCAGACTCCTGACCACTTGCTGGACTGTCTGCCATTCCGTTTGCCCAGTCCACCCAGGCTTCTGTTTGGCTGTGAAAACTGTAGAACCCCCTGCCATCTGGACCGACGTCAACTGCTCAAACTAACAGTGGAGAATATTCTGAAGTGCAGGCGTGAGACCCTAAGCAAGTAATGGCCAATTAAAAAGGTGAGCGTGTGTCCACTATTGGCGTGCGGTACTGGGCTCTAACTTTGGTGTTGGAGTGCCAGTTACGACGAGTTACAGAGCTGTCCTCTCGAGGAAACAACGGACGACAGACGGCCCACCACTAGCGTAATCAACTGGTCCATTTACACCCGAAACGACACGTTTTACTGCCAATAATAGAGCGCACCAGGGGTGGAATGCACCTCAGTTTGGACTTCTGCAAACTCACTCAGGTTGTACAATGACCAAACACGTGTCACTTGGCAACGAGTGGTTGGGCGTAACGTTACTCACATTTGTTTATGACGGGATGCCAGATTGTTTAGTCTAAAGGCAGTTGTCAAGAGGCTTGCACATTGACAGCTTCCCGTTACAATTACCATCACAATCAAATGTCTCCCGCGTCTATATTTCTCTCCTTGCCCCCCCCCCCAAACACCCTAAAAAGTGTGTATTTGCAGGATCACCTAATATTTTTTAATCTGAATTTCCCGCACTTCACGCCTCAAAACAAGAATTTTGACCCTGTGCCATTTCTTGTCTAAAATATGACTTAACATCACCTATAACATGTGACCTCGCCACTTTCATGGTGGACTCGCAAGCTCATCCTACGTGCATAATTCAACATACAAAAAGGAGTCGTTTAACTCATGCCATGACCTTTAAGTTAATAACTCTTATCGAATGGCGGCAATGATATGCTCTCCGAATGTTGCGTTTCTCATGCCTTCATAGTATAGTAACGGCACCCCAATGTCTTGGTAACGTAGCCGACAATAGACGACAGAATTTCGGGAACACAGACGACATGCGCTGCTGCTTGAAAAGCTGGGGTGGCGCCATCGTGTGACGAACAAAAGGTCATCGCACAGTTATATCTTCTGTCATTGGATGAAACCGAGTTGGGTTATCCGGCAGTTACTGCACGCTAGCCCCAAATGGTAAAACGGGTGTAGGACAAAATCCCCCCCGGACAAAATCCCCCCCAAGGAAATGACCAGGCGGACAAAATCCCCCCTTTTGAACTCAAACTTGGAGAAAAAAATCAAACATACAGTTAGTGATATTTATTCAGATATCAAAAAGATAAGATAAAAATTTATTTAACGTCGGTCTGGTCAATAAAACAACTTTAGTGACCAGCGCTATTGGCCGACAATAATGACAAATCATTATGTAACAAATTTGAGGCGGAACATGAACAAAATGAGTCAAGAGTTTGAGTTATATACAAGATATACCATCGTAATGATTCGAGAAAATAGGTTATTGGGAC
>JAAUYG010175604.1_pt1 | contig 11076 bp, 6 predicted proteins | sample 7278091 | NCBI WGS metagenome assembly JAAUYG01 (sample SAMN14350201, study PRJNA611818) | marine sediment metagenome | isolation source: surface marine sediment (0.6m) | place: French Polynesia: Moorea | collected 2018-08
ATAATTAAACAAGTCAACATAAACGCACTGCGTTTTATCATGCTGGCTAATTGGAACACAAAAATATATGGAATAGAAACATACATATGTCTTAAGTTTTTTTAAGTTAAGAAATGAAAAGAAGCTAATTAGTTCAAGCGAGTCAGACGCTTTGGTCTCATAACAAGGGCAGCGAAGTTATGGACTGGCCAAAAAATCGCAATTTTCAAAATAATCCACTTCCTCCTTTCGATTGGATTCAGATAGCGTAAACTATCCGAGGTCTTACCAGAAGGGTGGTGTCTATGATCGGACACAACCCCTTGACCTTGAGGTTTGAACCGACCCTAACCTAGTTAAATAAGCCCCGGGAAGCGTGATGACCCACCATCCGGATCTGGTAGCTTCTGTCCCCGGCCACTTAGTGTGACAGAGTGGATAGACGGGGGTATCTCGCACCGTATACAGTACAGTGGCCGGCCACAGCCTGCCAGGCCAGTACCACTGATCCCAGAGTCAAGGAAACATTTCAATAGAAGTCATCATCTAAGTCAATGTTCGGGCAGCAATTCTATTCCTGGGGGGTTTCGTGAATCATGGGCTAAATCTACGAGCTATGAAGCATGGTCTCCCGGCAATAGCGACGCGATAGATCAGCCGTTATTTCTAGGCCGGTGGCAGCGCTGAGACCACGGCTAGCTGCCGTATGACAGGCAGCGCATTGACCGCCAATTCCTGCATGGAATCACAGGCTGGATCAATGATGGAAGCACCGGAGCAATCATGTACCCGCTTACAGTAATATCTCCGTGGACCTTTGCTGCCCGCGGCCCCCGGTGCCTGTTAGTTTGACCCACTGTCTGGGGACCTTACAGCCAGTGATTCCTCTGTCACGGCCTTAGCTACGTTCTATACGGCCTGTTCACTTTCTACCTGACTGGCTGACTTTCTCCCCGAAACTTTTGGCGCGTGTGTATTTGTATCAACAAGCTAATACAATCTGTTCCAATGCCAACCACCCATACATGCAGTTATGCCTTATCTATAAAAGAAACTTACCCAACCAAAATAATTTTTTTCATGGTCACAGAACTGTTTCCCGAGAGGTCCGAAACAGCCCATTCTCTCTTACCCCTGGGATTGACAGGCCCCGTCTGTGTAATATGGTCAATATCTCATTTCGAATGGATTGTTACCCGGGATCGCCATCGTGGAACATTTCTAAAAACCAGTAGGATTTAGCCGGGAGGCAAAATTTCGTGCCGCCAAGCCTGATTCCTGTGCAGTCCTTGGGGGCAGTCCAGCATTTGACATCCGAGGACATGAATGTGTATGGTTTAACATTATAAACAGTGGTCACAACTGGAGCCTTGTTATACTGCCAACGGCCTTAGCACAGCTCCAGTGCGATCGTTGGTACTGCTATAGCAACGTTGGCTATATAGGCAGACCGATGTATTGAAAAAAAAAGGACTTGGGTGGAAACGCCCAGATGAATTTCGCAGTAAAACCCAATTTGGTGGGTGCCAATCTGGTATATTTTGGTATTATGTAAAAACAAAACCCACCATATAATGTGCAGGTGCTTGCGAATGTTGATGTCGACCTTCGGTAATATTAACCAAACGTGCTCATGAATTAGCCAGGGTTTCCTTCTTTTAGGAAAACTTACCATGTACTGTACACACTGTGTAGTATAGTGTGTTGCAGGGTAGTCACCAGATGTACTTGATACACTCAGAAAATTATTGTTCTTAATTGTGGCTGTAGCAGATTCTTTCATTATGCGTTTATACATGTTTTTGTACGAACTGCGTCATAAACGCTTGTTATGGATTTATCTGCTTGGTCGAACAGTTGAAATTAGTCGAATTTCAATATATTACATGTATAAATAATTGAGTTAGTCTAATAATGGAGATATTTCTATGGCGGGAAATACATACATTGTTTATAAATGCAAGTTCGAAAAATACCACCAAATACAAACGTTATGTACAAATGTAAGTTGGTAATATGCCACAAAATAGGGGTAGGACATTTTTAATGCAGCCCGCTCAATGGAGATTCAGGTCGCCCTTCACAAAACCAGGGGAATCATATATGCAGTTTTATGAAGGGAAGACTGAATTATGTATGTATATCATTTCCGTTCTTAAATAGATTACGTTCGTTCAAGATATAAAATATTTCTTGATTTCTTTTTTATGGAATCTCTGTCTAGGACCAGGGCCGGAGTTCTGGAAGCACTTGAGTCTAGGTTTAAGTCTTAAGTGATTAATCTGAATAAGGTGATTGCCTAAGTATTTGACTAAAGTTAAACCTGGAGGCTTAAGTAGGTGTATTTGCGAGCCCAGGTCGAATGCAGAAGCCGGGCTGTATAATCCACAACAGCTAAGCCGTGTCTGGTGTCTGGGTTATGGGCTGGGTGGCTCATCCCGACCGCTGCGTGACGTACCGAGCAGACAGCGACTGCTGGCACGGTAACAAATATCCCGCCGACATTTCCAGCATGATGGCGACTGTGTGTTTTATGATCGGGCGGATGAAATATTATTGTATGCCAGCAAAGGAAAGTGCAGTCCAGAAAAAGTCATACAAAACAAGCTCCGGGGATAAGTGTGTCTGGGTGGCCGATGCATCCAGCAATGTCACGGTCCGGTCCCCACCCTGAGTTACTCTCACATCAGTCAGAACTCGCTGACAGCGAACGGCTGGGTACACCCTACGGTACCTCCTCAACCCAATCTCAACATGAACAGCCGGTAGAGAAAAGGGCATCGGGGCACGCGAGGTGAACCCCCAGGCTTTACACATCGACTGTCGCCCCGGGGGCTAGTTATCTTCATGGCAAAGATATCCCCACGGGGTGATAATCCCCCCTCCGGGAAAGGGAAGGGTGCTGGGGCCTGGAGGCTAGGGTTAACAGGGAGTGTCTGGGAGTAATGGCAGGGGGTAGAAACGACTTAAATTCCCCAGAGTCGTTTCAGACTTTGTTCGAATCACTGGGGGCAAGAAGGACCAGTTAGGACCAAAGCATTAGTCTGTAAACATGAAAGAGGAGGACCTGGTTCAATGCCTGATTTGGACTGTCACTGACCACAGTGACCCACCTACCACTTTTCCTTCCCAATACATGCCTTCCGTCCATTTTCTAAAGGCGACCCTGGCCACCGCTTGCAAACTCTGGGTTATTATGAGCCTCAACGAGAGTACCCCAGTCTACTGGTGGGCATTGTTATGTATTCCGCTACATCTAACTAAAAAAATTCTACTAATACTCCCACTTGAGATGTAATGAGTGGCTAAATGCAACTTAATAGCTTCTGTAGATACACTGGATGCAAACAGCCCATTATTCCGGGGATTATGTGTGGCTTATAAGGCGAGGTTATATCAATAGAACATGGATTATGCTGCAGATAATTGGCGGTTTAGAGGCGATGTATTTGGCTGTTCTTTTTTAGCTGTACTTGACTGTGCCAACAGAGCTTCTGTCCTGGTGCGGGTCTCGTCGTCCGTTGCCGTAGTTGTCCGTCACCCGTAAAACGCGTTTTCTAGGAAACCGTGAATCAACTTCAAGGCTATATTTTGTGGACAGGTAGATATCTATACGAAACCCCTGAAGTGCCAGGTGTAAAAAATATTTGGGGACCCCAAAAAATATTTTTTTTCATTTTTTTTTCTCGGAGCCCTGAACCGTCACGAAGAAAGAATGGCTTTTTTTCTAAGAGCCGTGGACTGAAGTTCTTAAAAATACGTAAGCATCAACTTTGACTTAAGGAAGAAATTTGAGCAGCTTGCTCGGCTAAGAGTTTGGCTGGTCGTACAGTGATACAGATTAAAATTTAGCACTTAAGGATACTGATGAAACATCGGGGTTCTTAAGGCTGTGATTGACTTTGTTAGTGTTTCTTAACGCAATTTGTTGGCTGTCATTTAGGGTGTGGTACATCTATGGACTTTGTCTAGATTTGGATGACTGCATGGGTGATTAAAATGTGATTAATGATGAGATAATTCAAATAACATGCGTGGTGGTATACATGTAGGTACTAGTGCAAGCGACTGGGTAGCAAATAAATACTGTTTAGCTTTCTGATATGTGAACATCTGTATATTCTTCGTATGATTGTGATTCTATGATTGCGATACCTGTGACACTGGGTGAATGATATGTTGATCTAATGGTGCCGTTTGGATGCAGTACTACAGATGATGTTATATGGGTCGTAGCAACATGAGTAGTTTTGATCGCAACTCTCATTTCACGAGGACCAGCTCCTCATCTCTCAGACGCTGAGGTAGATTTGACCTCAGTGGCATCAGCTGTCTCAATGTGGTTGTCTCTTCACTTAACCCAAATGCCTATACCGACTTCCGGTGTTCATTTCCGGCCCCTGGAATTGGTTTAGGCTTCCTTCTCAGTGACGCTTTATTTATACCGAATCCTTTGCTGCCTTAATTTGCTCCCGTTCACAATCGGTGCGTTATCGGGTTAGTTCTCAAGGCGAGCTCTCATCTGGCTGGCCTTTACCTGATATCTGATACTATAGCCGTTGTTGATGGCGTCGTTCCGTCCTCTATGGTGTTTATCCCAGCTAGACTATGGAGTGGGTAGTCGTCTGCCTAGAAGTTCCCCAGACAGAACCAGGCCGTCCGCCCAGTAAGACTGCTGTACACCGTTGTACGCAGCCTTTATCATGGATCCGAGTCACGTTATGATAATCAGTTAAGCGGCTTACGTTTCTTTCTTTTTTTTTTTGCTATCCTATTAATGCGGGATCCTTCGTGGACATTATAACCTAGACATAATGCCAAATACATGCTAAGCATTTTACCTTCCTCAACTCGTGTTAAGATATACACGTATAGGAACCCTTTTTAATTTTGAAATGACACCGTTTACGTTTCTGCTAATCATCATAAGGTACCCTGAACAGGGTTTGATGTCAATTAGGAATAGCGAATTTTACAAGTCCAACTATAATGAAATACTCTTCCAAATCATCCTCTACTAAATCATGTATGGTTTTTATTTACTTTTTTTCTGGTGTCGTAAAAGCGTAAAAGGTCAAATAACCGTGAAGACATAATGAAAGTGGCAAGGCACAATCAACATTTGATGAAACTTGGCTCCCAGGACTTGCCACCAGTCATTAATAACAATAATTGAGCATACGTGCAGTACACATGTACAAATATGTAGGTCTTATATAAGTCTCGTCGTCAGTAGTATACTTTATATGTCTGCTGTCGGTAGCCATCTGTCTGTATTTGGTTTAATGTTCCTGAACACTATGAACTGAAGTGAATTTAAGCAGCGTTTATTAAAAATGAAACTAGTAGAGTACATATCAATAACACATGCACAGATGAATCTTGGTGAGAGAGAGAGAGAGAGAGAGAGAGAGAGAGCGAGAGAGAGAGAGAGCGAGAGAGAGAGAGAGAGAGAGAGAGAGAGAGAGAGAGAGAGAGAGTTGCTTATATTTATTTATGTATTGTTATTAGTTGATGGAATTTAATTAATTAATTAAACATCCGTAATTAACTAATTATTAATTAATTAATAAATTAATTTTTCTTTCTATTTTTCTTGCTTGCTTTCTTTCTTCCTGACAGTAAATATATTTAAACTGGGTCGTACAGTTAGAATGGAACATGCATGCCTCCTTGGTGCACAGTAGACCATAGATAACTATGGTCAAAAATCAAAGATCACAGTATAACCTTTACGTACGAGAATTGTACAATTGGTTAAATATCTCATGCTATCACATTTCATAGCGTCATCTAGTCCATTCCATTGTCTAAAATCTCACGATTTAGCATCAGTACTTCTAAATCATACAGTGCCCCCCCCCCCGATAAAATATTTATGTCCTACAATGATAAAACGACTAGATATATAACATGTATACCTGTGCATCTATACATTCAAGTGATGTGAAATAATTCAATCGTTCTCATGTTTCTCGTACATTCTGCTAATTTACATTTGTAACATCGGTACCTCATATCCTCCAGTCGTAATTTCCTCTGACAAGATGTGATGCTCCGTTTTCAAGATGCTGTAATTGATTAACACGTAACAGTTACATCTGGCGCGTGTTAATACCGCCATGCAATAATAAACATATGCTTGAATTAGGAATTTGTAGATTACATTTTAAATATTACAGCAACCTTGGTTCCTGACATATAATAACACACACAGTCCTTTTTCTATTTACAATCAATATGGTGTGAGTGTGTCATTGGTGTATCCACGGCACCACAGATCCTCTTTAATTTGTCGTTTACACGGTGTGTTGTTCGGAATATCGGTGTACTGCTTATGTTAAGTAACAACAGAAGTAACATTTTACACTTGGCAGTAACAAGGTGTTCCTACAGGTATATATATAGAGAAGAAATAGATCCCGCTTTACATCGGCGTGCAGTCTATATATACCCGATGTGGTGCGACAGTAAGTGATGACATAAACTGCAAGCAGTTATAATGCATGTGTGCTCATTCATATCAACTAAAATTCCATCAAATCTGTTTATACAGTACCAATTAAGAGCTAATTGGAATATATTTTATAGTTTGTACTTTGTTGTTTTCAAAGGCGTGTAAGGCATCCGGCTTAGCAGCTATGCATGCTATCTGGATCATCTTCACCTTGTTCACCTGTGTATATTGTACAATCTTGTTATTTCTGTTCTAATTCGTTGAACTCAAACGAACATAAATCAATTATACACGAACCAGAAGGCAAGATAAATGTCCAGTTTATTGTAAAGATTACAAAAACGGTACTTCGATACTAGTCGAGCGCGAGTACATACAGATGAAATATGTATATCAGGGAAAACGGTGACCACCAAAAACAAAACTAAAGTAGAGGAAGGCATATCCACGAGGCAGGGATGCTGACTGTATGTAAACACTTCGATGACTGGTATCCCTCCTCCCACAGCCATATATACTCTGGAGCGCTGTCACCCATCCCACCCCTTGGAGCTTTTTATCTGCCTGGGGGACTGTGCATAATTTCATGTATTTTACATTAAGGTGAAATAATCATCCTATCCTATCCTAGTTCCTTGACATCCAAGCCACCATGGAATTAACCCTCTATAGGAGAACGATTTACCTCCAACACTGGGTTTTCAAGTTCTGATATTTCTCAAACGATATGGGTAGACTATCCGAGGTGGATGGCACATGTACATGTATGTAGTATTCAGTAAAGCTTATAGAGTAGAATGAGGAGTCTCTGTGTACATTGCTACATGTATACACCACATTACACACGACAACACAGCAAGATGGCAAAATCGATCTAAAAGTGCCTGTGTTTGGGTCTTGGCCTGTGTTTCTCTGTGACCTATTGTTACTTGTTGTCGTTGTGGTAGTGCGCCCACAGCAGCACCTTGGCTTCTCAGTCAATCTGAGGCGATGTGTGATCTCTCCAGATGCTTCTGTGCGCTGTGCTAAGTGCTGTCTTTCAGCATGTGTTCCAGGACAACAACACATCAGACATGAACTCAATTGCACTTCAATGGCAGTCCCATTCTATATCTGGCAAACGTCTGGAAAACATCGGGTTCAATTTTACCCCCAGCGTCAGTTGAATTTGGTTCCAGGGGACGGATCTTCTCTGGGGGGAATCAATCGATTTCTGCTCACCTTGATCTCTGGCAGCGTGTGATATCGACACTTACATAAAGGGCAGGCCACGTTATAGGCATCAGCGCATCGGTGTCCGGGCTGAGACGACTAGACGACTAGATTACACCAGTGGACAATCCCCAACCCGCGGAGACCGGAACCATGACCTGGGAAGGATTAGAGAAGGGTCCAGGTTCGAATCAACTCGGCTCTCTTTCAGGACCGTGGGATATTAGTGCACGCCCCGATGGACGCGCTGGAGAGATCTAGCGGGAAATGAATTTAGATTTTTTAGAGTAAAGAGTCTTTTGAGAGCTCCCTTAGTGAGTGAAGGTTCTCCCTTCTGCTTCCTGTTGGATTGATTCCCGTTGAGACGTTGAGAGGTAGACGGATATACGCTTTGGCGGTTGGGGCCTTGGGTCAATCGTTCAACCAGTGAATCAAGCTGCCCACCCCCACCCCCGGAAATTCATGTAAATAGCGGGTATCTGTTGTTTGGAATTACATTTTGGATGCAGAACTCCCATGCACACGCCCTGATTATGGAATTTATACAGTTTATGGTAGAATTCTAGAAATGGTAGAGTTCTAAATTCTGATTAGGACATGTATCTCCTGGCTGGTATTCGAACACACTTTTCTAACGTTCAAACACTTCCCATTGACACTAACCGCATGTCACAGACAGTGTACTCGGCTTACTTTATTGTTGATTTACACGGCGAAAATGATATTCCTGCTTAGTTTGAACTTACTGCAATTAAATTTAAGACTAATACAACTGTTCGAGGAGTCCCAAATAGTTTCCGTGGGACTGGTTCTAGAGCGGATTCTCACTGTTTAACATTTTAGTCTTAGGGTGCATGTACATGTTCGCATTCAGGATATTTTGTCATATGTATCTTTCTTTTGAATAATCTAAGAGAAACCTACTTAAGGTGTGTTTACATTTAAATGTGATTCCTTTCGCTTCTCGTCACCAATCTGGTTACCGATATATTTTGTATTCCATGTTTCAGAGGTAAGGATGTCATATACAAATTAGGGAAATTCTCATACCAGACTGTAAACTGTAATTGATGTCTAATACACATGTGCGCAAACCTAAAGTATGCAGTGTTATTATTTTACTTTCCTGTAAGTTATTTTAATTTGGTGCCTGCTCTGCTGATTGCGAAACCGGACACTGTGTCTGCATACATGTAGCAGTAGTCTCCGGTTTCGCCATCACCAAACTACCGAGTAGACGCTTCCACGAATTTCTAAATATCATTGGATAGCACCCTGTCTCTTGGTCGTCATTGATTCCATTAACATTACGCTTTAAAGTAAATTGCTTTGCCGGAGATACATATAATCATGGAATATAGTTTTGCGGGAAGTTCGTTTCGGATTTGTGCTATTATCAATCCCTAATGGACGGCCACATGACGCAGTGTTCCGCCCGGTGCAGTCAGATGTAACTGCACCCGGATCTCCGCCGCCCTTGCCATTGCAAGAATTACATGTCACAAGGAATTTATGTAGCAACGGGTGACAAGATAATTCGACTTTTTCCGAAGCGATGGGACAGCCACTGCCTCAGTAACATATACATGTACAATGGCTACCCATCTCCTACCACGCTTCCAGCAAGCCTTGCGGAAGGATGGAGTAGGAAGCAGCATGTCACTTCTTGTAATGCTAAAGATATTGTCTCTAACAGCCCATGCTAAACATGATCTGAGTAATGACTGGGTGCATTTATCTATTATGTTCTTACCACATCTCGTTTGGTAGCTTTGATTCCACCTGCCAGAAATCTTAAGAACTATCTTAATATACATGTGTCCACAACACCAGTTCTTATCGGACACTTGTCTTATCGGACACTTGTCTTCTTTTCAGACAGAGGATTTTACTATATGCACGCTTTAGGACCCGATCCAGTAATATTCGCGTGTAAACCATTTAGTGGACACGCTTACTGCAGTGTAGTGGTCTGCTTGGCTATTTTACATCACGGTATCAGAGGATATAGATCTGTCTGCTAATGAGCCACCGATTTACTCTATATTTTCATACCAGCGTATGCATGTACGCCGGCTCTTATTCCCATTATATGATGGCTCTACACACACGGAGCAATTTAAGCCTGTAGTACCTACATGTAAATCCAACGTTTACCCACTCACTTAATAGTGATCTGATGAAACTGCTGCACCATGCCATTGACGCCGGGCTTGTGGGAACCCTAATGTTAAAACGCCGCTAAACGTTATGCAAATACATGTATACCTTTTCGCCAATTCTAAAACCGCGGCTAAATGTAAAAGAAAATTGGATAACGCTAAATGTATAAACTGATTTAGTCTTACCGACCCTACTTTTGTCATTATGTAATTAATTATTCGACCCGATGCAATATTTTCACCCAATGTGCCGCTGGTTGGACACGGCCTTCAGTGTCCATTCCTCCACTGAACTGGGGTATACCCGGGGTTATTGCTCCACTGAACTTGGTATACATGGGGTTATTGCTCAACTGAACTGGGCTATAGTACTCGGGGTTATTGCTCCACTGAAATGGGGCATAGTACCCGGGGTTATTGCTCCACTGGCCTGTGGTATACCCCGTTGAGCAGTTGAGTAATGGAAACCCTAAGGAGTAGTAGTAGTAGTAGTAGTAGTAGTAGTAGTAGTAGTAGTAGTAGTAGTAGTAGTAGTAGTAGTAGTAGTAGTAGCAGCAGCAGCAGCAGCAGCAGTAGCAACAGCAGCAGCAGCGTAATTTTCAAATTGTGCAAATAAATAGCACACAGACACAATAAATCGACTTGGGGTCATTCAGTTTTTATAGCCTCATGCGGGGAAGGGGGGGGGAATAAGGTGCACATGAAAAAAACATATATATGTATACATGTAGACACAGGCGTTAAGGACAATGAATGTATAAATATACAACTAAAATGCTCAGCAAAATTGGGTATATCCTTCATGTAAGACTTGACGAAAACTCTACTCAATGCTGCTGCCTAACCTGTCCACGGCTGACGTTCACGACTATGGTAGCCCTATCTGTCAACGATTGACGTTGCCAATGCGTGGCTATCCAACCTGTCAACTGTAGACGTAGACAGGTGTGGCTGCCTTACCTGTAAACTGTTTTTGACATTGAGAAGTGTGATTACCCAACCTGTTTACGATTGACGTTGACAAGTATGGTCACTGTTTTAAGATTGACCTTGATAAGTATAGCTATCCAAGTTGCCATTGGTAGAAATGGCATAATATGGTGGACAGGTCGTGGACAGGTTGGGTGGCCATACGTATCAACGTTCACATTTGACAGGCTGGGAAAGGACATGCTTATTGACAAACCACGGGCAGCCTGGGACGACATACCTATCAACATCAACCGCTGACAGATTAGGATGTTTACTTGTCAACGTTAACCGTGG
>JAAUYG010072118.1_pt1 | contig 11075 bp, 7 predicted proteins | sample 7278091 | NCBI WGS metagenome assembly JAAUYG01 (sample SAMN14350201, study PRJNA611818) | marine sediment metagenome | isolation source: surface marine sediment (0.6m) | place: French Polynesia: Moorea | collected 2018-08
CCCCCGGGGCCCAAATTTTCGTCCATTTTGCTCTATGATGAGCCGTTTTCAAGGAAATTGGGATTTTTGAATTCCCCATTGGTTACAATGTAAAAATTTAATTATTAGTAACTCTTAACAAACTCAAAATTTCAAAATTTTATAGGGACCAAATGTTAATTTTTTTTTTCGCAATTCAAAAATCATCTGGGCGTATTGACTAGAGCAGCCCACACGTGAAGTCAGAACTAAATAGGCGCAATAGCTCAAACATAATTGACTTGACGGACGGACGACGGACGGACGCGGGAGCAAGCCCACACCGTACCATGATTTCAGCTAGTAGCATACTAGCTGAGCTAAAAATGAAATTTTTTTCGAAACTCAAAATTATCTGGGCATATCCTCCAGAGCAACCCACACGCAAACTCGGAAGCAAATAGGTGCAACAGTTGCAAAGATAATCAACTTGATGAACAGGATGCCCGCCCATCCCATACTATCACCCCAGCTAGTAACATACTAGCTATTAGCTAATAACAGTGCAAATGTGTTTAAGAAAATAAATACCAGTACTGGACATGTAATTCTTGAACTTGAAATCAATAGCTGATATTTTTATATAGAGGACATGTACAGAGTCTAAGGAAAAATAAATTAATGTTCATGTAATTAAAGGACATTATCAGATTCCAAATATTGCATGGTTATGGTCCCCCCCCCCCCTCTATTTCCAACACACACATGATGTACGGTCCATGTATAATCTTACCACCACACGAAGATGGACCCACCCAGTCTACAAGTCACATGCCAACTGGCTTGTTAAGTCATGGATGCCATTAAATAACAGGCAGTCAATCACTAGATCTGGATACATGTCCTTATTACCAGACAAGGAAAATCTCTGGATCTGGATAGATCACCCACGGGACCATGCAAATATGGTCTTATATTGCAGGTGGTCTTAAAATAAAAGCTCAATAATACACAAAATTGAACTTTGGGACAAAAATAAGTGGTCTTATAATCAAGGTGGTTTTAAAATAAAAAGGTTGTAAAATAGACGAATGACTATATCAAACAATTTAGTTCTAGCCTAGCCAATATAGTACATTGTATTTGTCATCTCAAAACGTCTCGGTCACCAAGGACTCCCTGACCCTAGTGTGGCTGGAGGCTGTTTCTCTGACGACACTACCCAGCCTCTCCTACGACCCTAGGCGCTCTATGTGCATTATCGTGTGCGCTAATGATCCAAATACATGTGTACCAGGCTGTTTTCAGGTCAGATATTGATTTCTGCAGTCTTGTCAAAGTGCCTCACCTTGGCATACTCCACTTGTGAGCGGCTGAGGTGGGTGGCCGACGCCTCCCAACAAATTGTGTCCCGAATCCATTCCTTACAGGGTCATTCTCCTCAAAGGAAGTAAAAGCTAGACTGTAAACATTCCAATCCCTGACATGCTGAGTGCAGAAGCTATGGCCCGGCCCTCATGCAAAATTATACAGATTCTATGGCTCGCAGGCCGAAACATATTACGACCTGAGAAATTCTCCTTTTAAGCTTTTAAAAATCCTAAACACTGGAGTCAGAATCCACTGCACAGATGTTCCATACATGGCCTAACATGATTTAACCCTAGTATATATGCTGACCACAGTGTAAATATCTGATGCTGACTACAGCAGCAATACAATCTGCACATAAGATGACATTCCCTCCAAGCACTGATTCAGTGTGTGTTGCCCAATTCCAGTGATGCGTTGCTGCACAGCTGATGATGTGGCCCTTATTTTGTAACATGAAGTTTGGGGAAAGAGACTGTGAACTTTCAACGTTATATGTATGTAGACTGTACAGAATCAGTAGTTCCATATGACAACACTAAAAAGAATTCTGTAAATTTGCATAAAATTTGCAGGAATTAATGTTTGTATTTTGGGACCAGTTACATATTCGCTGGAATAGGGAGTATTTTAGACCATTGGCGGGGAAATTTTCCGAAGATACCTGAAAGAAGGTAAAGGCGCGAAAACAGGGACATCTCACGATTGGTGGAGGTTTTATTTGTCGCAATATGATTGGCTAAAGCGTCGTCATATGACCAAGGTAGTTTGACTTCCGAATGAAACCGATTATTCATACTGCGAATTTGTGGCGCCAAATAATCCCTATTAAAGTTTGAGGTCCAGCTGTAGACCTATATGTCACTGCTTGTAGATACTAGATACCCTATAGGATAGCACTTTCGCGAGAATTAAATTTTGCAATTTTTGAAAAAAAACACGAAAATCTCGAAATTAAATTCCACGCGAACATTTTCACTTTTACAGTACAGCGATCATTTACCATGTTACACCTACCATTTATTCCAGCTGGGTCGAAACCAGTTTTGACACAGCATTTCTGTTCAAACTAGCAAAGTAATCCAGAATAAGGGACAATCTAGGGTCAAACCACAACTAAACTCGACTTGCACATTGCGGCAGTTTTGATTTGGAAGTTTAAAGCCTTATTCCGGATCGCTCAGAAATGAAGAGAATTTTAAGCAGACTCAACATGATTTGGTTCAGTCACCTGGCATTTTGCACTGATGCCAACCTTTGACAGGCCCCAGAGACATTTGTTTACTGTTTACGCGAATTAAAGAATCGAAGTGCGGTCAGCCCCTTTGGCAGAAAATTACTCATTAGATGTAAACATGGTGAACAGGCATGCCAGTCAAACTTATTTACATCATTACCTAATCTGGAATACTTATTATTTCCTTCTCTAATATACCGTGAATCAGTGTTTACCAGTATATCACATTATCAGATGTACCAGTACATCATGGATATCAGCAATTTAGTATTTGAGAATAACAAGATGCTATAGAACTACTTCATAACTTGGTGAAAAAAGATCACAAAGCATAAAAGCCGGATACAAAATGGATGAGGACATAACAAATGATTGGAGAACTATAATTTACCAGATACTAATAAACACCAAAACTGATTGTATTTACCCATATGTAGCCAACATAACACAGGTTAAACAGCAACCTTTCTTGTTGTCCTTTGCAATGTATCTCAATCAATATCCCTGTATCTATGTCGTACGTAGCATGAAATATTGGCCGAGGTAGCAAATCATGTCTGCATATATCTTCCATTACATAGAGATCCGCCTCAGAGTAGGCAGTATTTCTGACGCAATATGAACTGGTTGGCCAATGCCATGCACTGAAGCTTTAGCATACATTCAAAAGGCAATAAAAATTTCTTCTATTTTCAATCCCCATATACATGTATGTATGCTGCATCAAACCAGGTGTACGTTCGCCATTATCATAGTTATAAAGCAGATGCGTTTATTTGCCAAAGTTCATGAAAACTAACTTATTCATGAAATTGTGCTTAGATTTTTCATCACTGTGGGAAACTATAATCTTCTATTTTTTCAGCAGATGCTAATTTTCAGCAGATTCTAGGCTGTTGCATGCACCTACAATTTGGAAGGCTGGCTACAGTTTCCTTACTTTTCTGGAATCCATCCAGTAAACTTACTCGAACTTACTCCCTATATATTCAGTAGTACCAACAATATCCCCACATATCATAGTTGCATGATTGCATCACGCTATCACCACTCTACAGGTATGATTTAACTGATGGAATACCTCCATTTTTTCTAAGCTGAATGATAACGTACATATGCTGGATTGTTTGGGAGCACCCCCTTACTGGAAATCAACAGTAATGTAGCAGAAAAATCTTACTGTCACTATAACCTATCAGAGTTTTTTTTAAGTCTGAAAAATTGCATTTTAATCCACCACGTTAAAGCCATTCTACGATCAAATCCATTGCTTATTTTGTGTGTGTATGTGTGTGTGTGTGTGTGTGTGTGTGTGGGGGGGGGGTATCTTTACTTCTGAATAAGTTAACCAGCTACCAGATATCAACATATTATCTATAACCAATGACATGAAGACCCTGCCTGCCCACTCATGGGCTTAATTCTGCCATTGAACCCCCCCCCCCCCCTTACATGTTATCTGTATGCGCCCAAACCACACTGTCTGGCGTCATCAGCCAAGGAACCAGCGTCATATTATTGATCTGACATGTCACATCCAGCCTTTCCCTCTTTCCTGTTGAAAGTTTATTTTGCCATGTGCAGCCAGAACTGGGTGTGTATTGTGTGCCTGTACCAAGACAGGTGTATCATTGGTGAGTCATTATAAAATAACAAGCCAGCCTTACCTACGTCATCCTCATACATTATATCTTGCACTTTATGCCCTTGTCCCTTAATCCATTTGTGTAGCATATGTGGGATACCAGTACACGGAGGCTAAGCCCACTGGAAAAAATATTTCCTCCCAGTCCTAATGTGTGTTATGGTAAAAGCATATTGTTTAACTTTTAGCCATGTGCTAGTTCGGGGGGGGGGGGCTAGTAGCACATACTACTCTTAGACACTGTTAGACAACCCCTGAGAACCGTTTGACAGCGGTCAGATAGATGCTGCATCCAAGTCTAAAGCCTGCTTTATTTCGTCCCAAAATGTAAACAGTACTAGTATATATCTTCGAGTTTTTGCTGATCACATGAAATTTCTGCCTGTCAGCTCTTTGTGCGTGTGCAGACCATACTAAAAGAAGGTTGCCATGTACAGATGTATGCCTACGGTGATACGAGTCCATATACCGGTCGAAATATTCACTCCTCCGACACATGAAACAAATACGGAAACGTAAGATTTTGCCCCCAGCTGTTCAGGCACTGTGCCTCGATACCAGTATTTTGATTTTCGGGGGCCCTGGCGCAACCCTCCACCCCCAACCACCCCCTCCACCCTCAACCACCCCCGCACAGAGGCATAAACACACAGCCAAGCAACATTTTGCTGATGTGCGTGGGAAGCAACGCGCTGAAGCAGGAAGCTGGCTTTCGGAAAAGTCCGCGACACCGGGTACGATAACATCCATCTATACGCCAAATGCACCATCTACATTACCCAAAAAGTAGCCCATCGTCAAAAGAAGATGTAACCCTTGCTAAATACACCGGTTTCATTTACCTTGTGGGCTGATTTCTATCCGTAACCAGGCAATGAAACTTGGACTTCTGTCAGCTGATATTTTGCGTAGGCAGCTCCCTCGGTGTGTGTGTAGGTGTGTCATAAGAGACGGAAACAGCCGAGGTCATGACAGAACTAGGTCAGCATTAACGTCACAGCGCGGGAATCCCTACGAATATTGAACTCTGCTGTCAGTCTTGGGCTGTTAGGCCAATAGAAATGGTTTGTTTAGGTTTATTTTCCAATAATATTAAATGCCGATGACTTACTATACGACTATTGAGGTCCATGTTTTATTGGTCATTACAGGTTGCATAGTATCTTGAACACATCGACCGTATAATACGCCCGTTAACACTATTAGAAAGTATGAGATACGAAACTGCTAATATGTGAAAGAGAAAGAGAGAGGAAATAAAGAGAAATACTCAAAGAAAAACAGATAGGAAGAAAGTTGAAGGAGGGTTAGATAATGAGGAGCGGGAGACAAAAAGTAGATGAGGACGATATTGTATGACGCTGCTTGAGGCGAACCCGATGATAAAGGCGCGAATAGAGGAAAAAGCGCGGGAAAAGGGGTCGTATTTGACGACCAAATCGCGGCTAACGCACACTGATTGAAACAACTACTTTTATGCGGTTTATTTACACGCGATACAGTTTTAAAATTAAAACGAAGATAGTACTACGTTATATATATGTACTACAACAACCATGCGTTTGCGCTAGTAGCTTGAAACATTTGATCCATCCTTGGAATTACTTTAAACACAGGGTATAGCTATTCGTGTTTTTTTTTTTAAGATCATTGAAAATCAATAGATGTACAAACTGTCAAAAATCTAAGACGGATTAGTCAGTGCTGGCGACAGGTAGTGGGCGATGATCACTAGAGTCGGGATATTATGTTTTCTGTTGGACATCGTTTCTCTATAACTTTTTTTTTTCAAGAGAAGGGATGCGAATTGGTCCAACCGTGTTAACTCTATACAAAATGACGGGCCATTTCGCGTCCAGTTTGGTAGCAATTTCCACTTTTAAAGAAGACACTTTCAATTGTTCGCTATTTTAAATATGGCCCTCTGCATGGTCATTATCTAGGCAGAACACGTTCTTTAACATTAGGTAGCTTGCAAAATCGGATGGATATCAAGTTTTCTTTTTTTGCGGGGGGGGGGGTATTTATTTATTTATTTTTTATGTATTTATTTTTACTTTCAACCTGAGTCATGCATTTCAAATTACAATTACATCGATTGTACATAGCATTCATTGGTCGGAAGTTTCTTAATATCATTTTTTTTACCCTTGTGACAATCGTCCACGTCTATAAAGTGACCCTGTATCATTCGGGCAACTGCCTAACGCCAAATGATTTTGACATCTTTTGCGGGGTCAGAGGTTTTTTTGCGTGCAAATCTAATGTTTGAACAGCCATATATGGTATTCGATGCGCCCAGGAAGCGTCTGAAACAAACAACAAGCTTCAGTCACCAGAATGAAATCACACAAAAACAGCAAAGGACAATAGCCTAGCCAATCAATAAAAGAGTTTGTTTTTGAGGTTATAGTTTTACCGAATGCAGATGACAGATCGCTTTAATTTGCCCTCACTGACATGCATGGAAGCATACAGTCTCGTCTTAATTTAAAGGCGTCGAAATCGCTAAAAAGACGGGTCATACAGAAAGGAAATATTTTAAACCTGGAGAAAGATTCACATATATCTGGTTAGTTTGCTGTCGTTATTTCTGTACTGTCCATGTCGGCACTCAGTGATCAGGGCGAAATTCTGTTAGCGGATGGAATGACGTAAAATCGTCTGACTCAGTGGTGTGTCGTAATACCGAATTACGCAAAGAATCTGTCTTATCATGGGTAGGTTGTAACAACAGACAATAACATGTGCATCGTTTTGCTCTTTATATCACTTTTAATGTGTGATTGCATGCACACTTTTATATAATTATAAAAGTTTACCTAATTAGAATTGCATATGATATAGCAGAACGCCATTCCTGAACCTTTTAAGATGACATCGAATGTGATCGCATAGCTTTGAAAATTGATTGAATAGCAGAATAAGTTAGAATAGCAAAATGGTCGATTGCAACTTAATTGCTTTATGAAAATAACTAAGGCTGAGGAGGTGGTAGTAGTGTATGGTATCACAGTACCAGCGCCATTAATTAAATATACCATTTGAAGTGATATGTACATTTGTATTTGTAGTACATATATGTTAGCTTGTCTGTGCACTACAAATAGCAACATTATAACCTTTGTTTGGAACACATTTTTGTTTGTTGTAAACCCCGTTAAATAAATTGAACTTTATAAAAAAAACAAACCAATAATTTTGATCACATCGTCATCTTTCAGATTTCTTATAGATTTTCTTTAAACCGCCTCGACTAATTACAGTTATGTTGTACCTGGTTTTGGTATCATCCGGGGTACGTACTATGGCCTACATGCCCGGGCCTACATGGCCAATTCCCTAACTGCCTCAAACCAATTAAACACGCTGTAAGATTTCAGACGGCTATCGGCTAAATGGTCAACCCAACGTTCAGCTACTTATCATCAATATTTTTACAGATAATGTATCTTATCCTTCATATTCATTCGATGAGACTTAAATGCTTACTTGACTGCCTAATTTGGGGAAACCAGTTTATTAATAATATACAGTGGAGCCCCATTAATCGCGTCAGCGAAGAGATTGGACTTGTCTATAATATCGATCGAATAGCGATTACGTCTCCGACTCCGTACACTTGGGCCGGCTACACTCAATACTGCCAAGACTGATACAGGGATTTCACAATAATTAAATGTTTTTTTTGTGTGTTATACGAAATGCTATACATATTTTGATAACTCAAATATTTAATAATATACCCCCACTGTTGTGTATACCCAACCACCGAAGTGCAAAGGTGAAGTTTCTATCATGTAGTACCTTCAACCTAGAAAGTCTCCAAAGCCGAAGAAAAAAGACAATGATATAACAAGGCTTCAAATGTATGTGTTGGTTTCATACATCAAATCTGCCGTCACAGTAAATTCTAGAAGGCTATATACCAGCTCAGCTGATGGCACACAATAGTTACGGTATTGGCTTCAGTATGGATTGGTCTTATTCTAGGTTACTTAACACAAACTAGAGGTACAGAGATTAAAGGTATATAAAGATTAAGATCCGCACCCGAAGGTTGAATAGCGAGGAAAGCTATACTGCATTATTACTATAAGGGGATTTTCATTGAGACCCATAAAAATGACCTGATTAAATTAGACAGGTGACTTGATCACCAAACTGCTTAAGAGAGGGTTTTGCCACAAATAGTATAGAATGTCATTCTAATAATCCTATTATTCATGGTATTTCCCTAAGCTGTATGTTTTGTTTTTGATTTTTTTTTGTTTGTTTGTTTGTTTGTTTGTTTGTTTTTGTTTTTTTTTGTTTTTCATATGACTCCCGAAAGAGATTTTGTCTTCCAATCTGCCTTAAACGGTTTCCTTACACGGCTCTTTTCAATAGAAACTTAACATTCTTAGGAAAGAAGATAGGAACCGAACTGTATGAACGCCCACAGCCACGGGCCCAGGGAAACATTTTTCTCCATCTGCGTGGCCTTTCCAAAAAGCCCCAGAGGGTCGATCGGTTCAGAAAAAAAGTCTGCTGTATTTTTGACATCCAGGGCCGCGAACCGAAGAACCAACCCGGGAGAACCGATAGGCCATTACGAAAGATTTCCTGGCAAGCCAGGACCGATGGGGTCCAGGCTTGTTCGTGGGAGGCCGAAATGTAGGGCACTGTGCTGGAACTGGGTTATGAGGGGGAGGGAGATTTATCGACCACGAAGTATTGCCCTCTTCACAGATCAATCACCGCTGCGGGGATACTACTTCACTGAGAAACCTTTATGAGCAACTTCAGCCATGCACAACCATATACAATGTACGTCATGGTTTGTAACCAACGTTGCTTTTTGCACAGGAATCAAAATCTTTGACATCTACGTGAGAATAATCCGAGACAAGAGGGAAAAGGCGCTAGGTTTCTCGGCAACTTCACTTTACTGCCGATTTTGGATTTTTTAAAGGCATATTTTTGATGTAATACTGATGTGGCAGCTATTCAGCGATAAATGTTGTCTCCTGCCATACAATGTCTTTGACGTTAAAGCAATGCTGGAATCGCACACTGTGGCAATATTTCACACAGTGATTCACTGCTCAACACGTTTATAAAGATTTTCACGCGGAACAGTATCCACATAGCCATTTGATGCTATTGGGGCAGTACAAATATTGTCCAGGAGCCGGGCGGCGTCTCATAGCTCATTTGATTTGTTTGAACGTCGGCGCCGACCTATTCATAATACCCAGCAGACAGAAACTCAGGGCATTGAAATTCCCATACCCCTTGCTAAATGCCAAGGGGTCTGTTACGTACCCGACAACCACATGCCTGGGTGGATGGCACACTGGATGCCACATGTATGCATTATAATACAGAACATGCGACTCATTTGGCGGCTACAGCGGCGAGTCGAGCTGGACCTAGATCAGCAGCCCGTGCAAGAACTTCGGATTTGATGATCATACGAAGAACATATAGGAAGGACATACATAAACCAGTTTGGTTTGATATGGTCTAGAGTTCGAACCCGGTCGCCCGCACCACGCTTTAACCACTAGGCTGGCGGGGCAGGTCAAGACTGAACTGGTGTGTTCATCAGTCGTTGTCGCCCGTCGGAAAGACTGCCACGTAAAATTACAATATTATATGATCTGTGCGTAATTCAATGAGTTTGAAACTACAGCTGGATTTGGCCACATTTTATTCTGCCGCCATAAATAGCCTGACACATGGGGGTGCAAATTAGTTGGGATGTGTTTCACGTCGATCTTAAGGCTTGATCTGCGTCACTTGCCACTTTCCACTTTAAGAGTTCTACTACAATAAAATGAGTAGAATACAGAGCAAATCTATTATATAGAAACGGGGTTAAGAAGAGGTTAAAATGGCACGTCAAGTTTTTTTTTATCCAGCAGAGAAACATGAGAAAGTCTATAGAGAAACAAATTTGATATTGGCTGCATGTTCACTTTTGCTTAATTCATTCTCAATATATAGACATCGCAATTCTAAATAATAACAAGAAAGACCGCTGAGACAGAGGAAAACGCCGCCCGCCAACTATCTGATAACATTAGGCCAAAATTTCGGACACACAAAGTGGGGTTTACACTAATTATTACCGGGGCACAGAAATTTCTTAAAGTCATTACTGAGTACTGTTTTTCAAAAGTTTTTGTAAAAAAAATGAAACGTGAGATGCAAAAGTAATATACGCGCCAACCCTGTTGAAATGTTTTCGCATAAATAGTTAAAAAATAGTTACGCATATTGCTATGTTTAGTTGTGCTTTGTCCTACCGCACAGCGCATTAGCGTATCTCAAATATCTCCATACCCTTTTCTTCCAACTTGGTGCCAAAGTTGTGTTAAAATAATCGTGAACCTTCAAACTTTGGCTTTCTTTTTGTTTTTTTTTTTGTTTTGTTTTGTTTTTAGCTCTGGTTGTTCAACCAGAGGTAATAGCAGACTGAGATGAGCTTTTGTCCGCCCGTCTGCGAGACGCGTTTTCTCAAAAAACCGCTGAGCGAATAAACGCCAAATTTTGTAGAAACGTAACTATCTACCATATATCCAGACCAATTTTTCGGTTTTTCAAAATTTTGGATTTTTGAATTCTAACGATTTTTTTTTTCGTTTTCATTAACATAGGACCCTATGGGAGTGAAAATTTCAAAACGCTACTCCTCCCACAATTATGTTTCTTTTTCAACGAAACCTTTTCTACATATTCCCTGTGACAGTCCTCACAAAACTTATTTCTTGGAATTTTGATATTTCAAATTTAAACTTTTTTAAAAAAGATGGGACCCTACCGGAGTGCAAATTTCTAAACGCTACTCCTCCTACAGTTTTGATTCTTTTTCGACCA
>JAAUYG010094976.1_pt1 | contig 11075 bp, 8 predicted proteins | sample 7278091 | NCBI WGS metagenome assembly JAAUYG01 (sample SAMN14350201, study PRJNA611818) | marine sediment metagenome | isolation source: surface marine sediment (0.6m) | place: French Polynesia: Moorea | collected 2018-08
ATTGGACAATGCTTACTTAAAAATAAAAGGTTTCGCCTACTTGATAAACCAAAGAAGGGATAAAAACTTACATTCCGCGTTACTCCCAAGACCATTTCATCTTCTTCCACCCAGTTTGTTTTTAAACTTTGTGCCGAGAACTGGCGTTGGCTTAGCCGGGAACCGGACTTTCGCACCGGGAACAGGCGCTACAGTGCCGGGAACAGGAGAATTGATTATCACATGTGACACATGGCTTAAGAATTTCAGTAACTCCGCGCATAGGTATGGAACATGACTTTTACAAAAGGGCATAGTGTAAAAATGCACTCTAGAAAATTGCTAAAAGATAAAATGTTTTGTCAGTAATGTGTCTACCTGTCCGCTATATGGCACAATTTGGAAATGTATTTCCCGATATTTTCCCCAACCCGTTCCGTTGAGTTGCCGTGGTTTTGTTTCAGCCCCAGTGTGTGAAGCACCACCCTGTCCTGTGCTGGCTGCTGGGGGAGGAGCTGGGAGTCGGCGTTGACCAGATTCTGGACTTTGAGCTGTGTCTGGCTGACTACGTGCCTGGGGTAAGGATGAATTGGTAAAACAACACTTTAATAGAGATTTCCAGCTGTCATCCTCCAAAAGCTCTCACATGATCCAGTTAGGTCATGTGACACCAACAACCACAAGGTCTAGTTCTACCACCCCACCCCCCATGACGATGAAGGTGATTAGATTCCACAGAAAATCCTAGTAGACTTTGACTCTGTATTAAAGTACAGTGTAGTACATGTATATTTCTTTTCTCAGAGCATTTACAACAGTTACCATGGTAACAGCACGATATTTTTCCAGTCTGTTTTGTACATAACATTGGGAACATGTAGCTGACAATGAGATTTTGTGGAACTGGTTTGTCTTTGGAGTGCTAATGCTAATTCAATGTCCTATATTTAATTTCCAACCATGTCATTTCTTCATACATGTACCATTAACATGCATATCTCCATGTTGGTGTTGGGGAGTTTAAAACTAAGGTGGTTAAATTCTGAGGCTAGACATTATATTATGTGTCTTGATATGCCACTTTGCTGTTGTTTTTGCAGACAATCGGAGGGGCCCTACAGGAGTTCATGTTTGCCCCCAGATTGGATAATCTTCACAGTAGCTTCTGTGCTTTGCAGGTAGGACTCTTTAACTGTCAACGAAAGGCTGAGGTGTGAATTTTACTGACAAAACTCCATTTGGTGGACAGAAGCAAAAAGACAAATCATTTGTATGTTTAGAGGGTCAATATGGTTGCGGGTTGCGATGGCCGAATGGTTAGTGCGTCGGACTCCCAACCACAAGATCGTGGGTTCGAGTCCCGCCAAAAGCCAGTCGGCTCATCAAAACTGCCCCGTGTGGGCTGCGGGTGGCGACAATGGTGCCTCAGTTCACTCAGCCGTAAGTGAGTACATGGCTATAGACAGAGATGGCAATTGTACCCAGATTACCCGAGGCGCCTAGAAGCGTGTGAGCGGGTGTATACTCCCCGGGGAGTTGAGCAGGTGACGGATTGAACAGGTCTGCCAGGGGTAATAATATGTAAAGCGCTTTGTGCTAGCTTCGGCCAGGAAAAGCGCTATATAAGAACTGCATATTATTATTATTATTATTAATATGGTCAAATGTTTTGTTAAGCAGATCAGTCTTCATGTAAAAGTTCTATAATAAAGCAACCTGTGAATGACTGAATAACTATCTCTTCTGGACTAAGTTGCTAAATTTTGTGACATGAGCACTAAAGGGGCCACTCGCGATGACTCTGTTAGGTGGTGGGTGTCGACTGATGTAAGCACTGGTACAGATATGTATCATGATGTACATGAAGTATGGGAAGTTATGACTGAAACAGCTGCAAAATCCCTGAGGTTTACTGGGGCCTGTTTGTTACAAACTCTCAAGTCTACTAGTGGTCTTAAGCATTGGACAGGAACAAGATAATGATTTCCAAGGTCACAAGTGAACATATGTCCATTTCTAGACTTAAGATGTTTTCCATAAACTGGTACCTGGTCAAGAGAATAGTAAATAATAATACCTTGGTCCAATGTCGGATTTTCTGTGGTATTTTCAATCGAAATTAGAAACATCGAAAATTAAACTGCCATTTAGGAAACTCTTAAGCATAGCTTATTCTGCAGCTGGTTACTGTAATGTGAAAGTTGACAGTCACGATCAGCAAGTGTTACTGTGTTATATTTTACAGGGCCTCCTGGGTTCTGTTGCTCAAGAATCCCTGAATGCCGATCCTAACATTCGTATGATCTGTCTCTTTGACAATGAAGAGGTAGGTCAACGAGGGGACTATGTATACAACATGAAAGTTTGTACAAAGCAGAACTGTTACAATAAAAACATTGCCATATGGGAGACTGGGAGGGTGGAGTTGTAGAAAAGTGAGCGTTACAAATGACAATAATTTCAGATATGTGTTTATATATGTGAATGACCTTGCACATGCAATGTTTTGGATAGCCTACAATATGATTTCCGAATTAAGTTTGTGTAGTCATAGTACCTTTCAGTGTTTTGAAAACCGATAAGTTTTGATACTATGGGGAGCAGTACTTTTTCGTGTAATCATTTCAAACTTAATATAAAATATTTAATGAGTTCAAAATGAATGTGTAAATGTTAGATTCACTGAATTTTAATCGGTGCTCGTCAACAGCAAGAAGAAGCCTGACTCACTGTGATATCAAGTTACTTTCTTGAAACCTGACTCACTGTGATATTGAGTTACTTTCTTCAGTCATTGTGATTTTGAATTAATATTGAGTTAGTCTCCTGATTTAAATCTTTTTGTCCCCCTTACCTAGGTTGGCTCCCAGTCTGCCCAAGGCGCTGGCTCTATGCTACTGGAGCACGTCCTACGTCGTCTTTCTGCCTCGGGCACTAACCCATCGGCCTTTGAGGAAGGCATCCCCAAATCTCTAATGCTCAGTGCTGATATGGCTCATGCGGTGCATCCTAACTATGCGTGAGTCGTAGGGGTTATTGATAATAGATTGATTGAGGATGGTGTATTTATATCTGGTTTGCTTTTGTAATTTGGGAAATCAACAGGGGGAAGTGTACTTTTTGCATTTTATACAAACAGATGTATAAATTGCACTTGTGTAATATGATGAAATGAAAATTATTATGTGGAGAAATGTACACATCTTGTTCACAATCTTATTCCGGGCCTTCTTTTCAGCTGAGAACTGCAAACGTGATTTTAACTTTAGTTTGACTGGGGTTTGCTATACTGTATGGATATTATATCATATTTCTGATCTTCACCATGTTCACACATTGTGGAACTAAATGCTTGTATTGAAACTTTAATGATGAAAAGACAGTACTATTAAGAGGGACATAATTAACACTTCAGTTATTACAATAGTTTGTAGACTGGTCACTTTTGCTATTTCCAGAGATAAGCATGAAGAACAGCACCAACCAAAACTGAACAAGGTCAGTATAATGTTCAAGTTGATACGTGCGGCATCAGAAATCCAGCTCATTTGATGGTTTAAACCTTGTGTGTAAGCACTGCTGCTGAAGATTTAATGTTGTTCTGCACCACATGCATCAGCCAGAAGCAACTACCCTTTCTCAAATCTCCAGTTTGTTTGTCCCATCGCGTTAACTCATTTACAAGATAAAACTTTTTCTCTGCACAGTGAAAACTTTAAGAAGATCATATACTATATATACTGTATACCCCCCCCCAAAAAAAAACAACCCTTTTTGCAGTAGTATAATGGTTCTTTTGCAGGGAATTGTGATTAAGTTCAATGCAAACCAGCGCTATGCCACAACTGCAGTAACAACCACAGTCCTTAGAGAAATTGCCAGCAAGGCAGGCGTTCCGTTGCAGGTGAGAAAGGGGACATACTTAGCTAGTGTTATTAAATTAGACAAAAAAAGGGTCCAGGAGTGGGTATTGTGATTTGATGGATAATGTTCACTATGACTTCATGACTAATAGAGTTATTTCAGTCAGTTCTGTGTTTGGGAAAACACCTGGCGTGGCTTTCTGAAAATTCGGTGAAATGTACTAACGTTTGAGTAATAAGTGAATTGTGACTAAATGATTTGAAATTTTTCCAACACACCTTTAGAAATTTATATTTCTAAAGTTCATCATGAGTCACCTGCACAATGTAGTGAAAGGTAGCAACTAGGAAGAATCCCGCGATTGGAGACTAACCAGGGACCACTTTCAGTCTGTATGTGACAGGTCTTATTTCTATGAGGAACAGACCAATTTATACCGGTACTTTAGATTTGGAGGTTTTTGCTCCTCATGAAGTATCAGATCTGTAGCGATCCTGATGTTAGCGGCCCATGTTTTGGTGGCTCTTCTCAGCAGAGGCCACCCTCCCTAATGTGACCAAATATTTTTGCTGCTACTACAGCCTCTTAGTGGCCATAATCTTTGCCACTAGTGGTATGAATGTATTTACTTTTCCCTCTCACCGAAGGCTACCTCTCTAATGTGGCCACAATTGCTTGCCAAATGCTACATTGTAAGGGGATTACTGTTTTGAACCTCATTAAACAGTAACTTTTTCCTTTTCCAGGATTTTGTAGTGCGTAACGACTCTCCTTGTGGCAGCACTATTGGACCTATCATGTCCGCCAAACTAGGAATGTCAACCATTGACATCGGCGCCCCCCAGCTCAGCATGCACTCGATCAGGGAGATGTGCAGTGTCAGCAGTGTGCTGCAGGCTCAACAACTCTTCCAGGTACCACAGTCTTTGTAGTTATAGTGAAAGCTTGCAGTCGGTACCCAGGGACTGTGGCCAAGTGGTGATAATACTCGAGTCTGTGGGCTTATTTCGGCTTTCATTTTGGCTAAATATGTGAGCTGATCCAAAGCATGTAAACAGTCTAATGTGTACATACTTGTACGAGTCCCAAAATGCCTTTTCTGCAAAATAGATTACAAATGAAAGTACTACTATTAGGATTGTAAAACTAATTACTGCAGCAGCTATAATCTGATTTTGTCAAGTTCGCTGTATGTTAGGATAATTTCCATTTAATGATGATAAATGACCATAATGGAAGTCAGTGAACCATTATGTAAGGCTTACGAGTTGACTTTTTTCTCTCAAATATCACTCAGTCGATTGCGTGCAATGATGATTTCTTCCAATTTTCAGGCCTTCTTTGAATATTACCCTGCTGTTCGTCAAACCATCAACGTCTAAGTAGCCTTGTTCAAGCTGGGATGCTGAATCAATTATTACCTGCTCGGATGAAGGAAGATCCGGATAGTACCGCTGAAACTATCTTTTGTGAATGCAGTATTAACATACTGAACATTGGGGAACAGTTTGTGATTAAAGTTTTTGCATGTGCACAAAATACGATGTCTTATATTTACAGCGGTCCCTGCGATTTAAGACCACCCATTCTGCCAACAAAATATGGTCTTATAATGAAGGTGGTCTTATAATAGAGGTAAATTTATATCGAAAGTATAAGACTGGTATCACAGAAGTCCAATCTAAAGAAATAGAGACAGTTGGTAAGTAGAGTGGTCTTAAATTGCAGGGACCACTGTAAATGCTTCTTGTTTCTAAGCAGCAAGTTTATATGATGAAATATGCTGGTGATAATTTAGCTAAACAGACACAGCTGATTTTCTGTTCTTGTGTATCCTGCTTCATCAAATATGTGATAGCCACGAATTAAATAATGTGTAGAATATTTGACCTTTGGTGCTTTCATGTTCTGCATGGCTAAGGCTTGCTAAGTTCAGCGTATAAATTGCTGTTATGTACAGTATAATTGATATTATAATTAATAAGGAAAAACAAACTTTAGAGAACTTCCTGTCCCAGTGTAGCAACCTTTGAGTTATTGATGTATGATCAGGCCAATGATTTTAAACTTTCCTGTTTTAAAAGGGTTTTAAGGTGAGAGTAGTAACATTCAAGGTGACCGTCATTATTTGTGATTAAAAAATTCAGAGATGCTTTTAATGCTTTAAATACTGGAAGGGTAGTACAAAGTTAAATGGTTATCTCTTTATCTCTGAAGAATTGTGCAATTTTTCTCATTGGTAAATTTTCAGAAATGTGTCAATATATTTCAGAGTAAATGAACAGAATCGGCAGAGATTTTTGAAAAATGTGAAAGTGTTCAGTCGCAAAACAGGAAATTTTGAAGTAGCTTTATGCAAAGTGTATACTTGTGCTTTGAGAACATATGTTCAGTGGTCATATTCACTGCTGCTTGATAATAAAATATAAATATGTATGGGACCAAAGGGCCAAAAAAAATGTATCTTTCAGATTATTTAGTAAATTATGTTTGCTTGTTTGAAGCAGTGAGATTTGTTATAAACATGTCAAAAATTCGGAACATATGTGATCACATGTTGATATGGTCTTCGCATGTAAAAGTCCTGAACGCTGAAAGCTATGTTTTTTCATGAGATAAAATTCACTTTGTATGCTTTGGAAAATAGAATTTTCTATGGAAAGTTCAGGTATAGAATTTGTAGAATCCCTGCAGTGAATATAGGCTTTAATGACTGACAGAAATGTAACTACACATATTGGATAATAAAATTATCAGCGCAATGGAAATCATGATTTTACTTGTTCATGTGTGTAATGGTATGGCAGCAGGTTCTTTCTGTAAGCATTATGTAGGGTGTTTGAATTGAAAGCTTGTATAGTGGTCCCTATCTTAAAGGACTCGAGCCCTGAATGCTTTGGGTGTACTACATGTTATGAAAGGACACCTCCCTTAATTTGACCAACATTAAATGCCTATGATACTGGGTAGGAGAGGTACTTAGAGTTTGCTCTTTTCTGACCATTCACTATGAGTAAATGTAGATCGTTAAGTCCATGGGCTCCAGTAAGGAGTCTTGCAGGGAAACGCTCTTGGGCCACTTGTGTTTTGTTATTTATAGAAATGACTTACCTGCTTGTGGACAATGTATATGTACGTAGATGAAACAAAAAATTGCTGTTAATTAAAGATACTCTAGATCAGGACATTTAACAGTAAATCTCAGGACAATTGCAGTTTGGTCCAAACCAGTGGTTACTAAAATCTCGGCCCTAAAAATGTAAGGACGTATGACAATACTCAAGTTACTTGCACAAGATAAGAGCGAAACTGGTATATGTGTTGCCTAGTGTTCCTGAGTCCTACTGGCAGTCCCTTTTGCCCTACAGCCAACCTTTTTCACGCCGAATGATCCCAAAACGACCTTACCTTCAGCACTATACAAGGTGAAATGTACCCCATGTGTGAATTACTAGTGTCCCCGAGTCACAAATTGCAGTCCTTTTCACTTTTATGACAAGTCATCTTAGAGGTGCAGGACATTTTGAGACAAACCCCCAAATGACATTTAAAACGTATGAGACCAAAGGTACCTATTCTATAGTTTATTAATACCCTTGAGTTCCAAATTTTACCAATGTAGCCGACTGAATTTCACTCTGCTTTGAGATACCTGGTTGTTGAATGACCCCAGAATGACATATGGGACACTTGGGTGTCCAAGGTAACCTGCATGCACTAAGTGCTTACTCCCTACATGTAGGTCCATATTTTGGCCCTGTTCATCTGTTTCACGCTACGACCATTGTCGACCAAATATTTTTGAGACGTAAGGTTGTCAAAAATCAGAAATGGACTGAATGACATCAGACTGACCCTGAACACTTAAAGTACCCTGTACACAAGAAGTACCTTGGAATGAGCTGGAACACTTAAGTACCCTGCATACATGTACAATAACTGTTTACCCCTGAAGCCCAAATAATGTTTCATTTTGCTCTACAACTAGTCGTTTTAGAGATACAAGGTTGTCAAAACTTGGAAATGCATTTACATGTAATGATATAGGAATGGACTCAGACATTTAATGTTAGATGTACCTTGTCTACACTAAGTACTTGCCCCCGAATCACTAATTTTGGTCCATTTCACGCTACGACCAGCCGCTTTCGAGTTAAGGTTGTCACAAATTGGAAATGGACTCCATGACCTCAGACTGACCTTGAATACTTTACGGATAAAAGTACCTGTATACACTAAGTGTTTACCCCTTCACACATTTTCTCCATTTGCTCCACGGCCAGCAGTTTTCGAGATACAAGGCTTTCGAAAATTGGAAATGCAGCGAATGACCTCAGACTGTTCTTGAATACTTAATGGTCAATACTAAGGGTACACTATGTACTTACCCCCAGGCCCCAAATTTTGGTCTATTTCCTCTACAACCCACCGTTTTTGAGACACAGGGTTGCTGAAAATTGGAAATGTACCGAATAACCTCAAATGACAATGACAAGTGACCTGTATACACTAAGTACTTACCCCCGGTACCCAAATTTGGGTGCATTTTGCTCTACAATCAGACATTTTCGAAATACAAGGTTGTCGAAAATCGGAAATGCATCGAATGACCTTAGGATAACCTTGAACAGTTAACTGTCCAAAGTACCCTGCATTTGTGTACATTAAACACATACCCCCGAAGCCCAAATTTTTTGCCCAAAGAGATTCATCAGTTTGGTAGGATAACAAAACGAGAGAGTTCATTTGTCACAAACAGTAGTTTGGTTCTCCTTGTTGTGAGACTTTCGTCCACTTTGTTCAGTGAACATCCTCAGACGGACTGTTGGCGTCTCTAGGTAGAGACGCCAACAGTCAGTCTGAGGAAGCCCCTCACATTTACCCCTCACACATGGCCCCTCACATTTACGACCGCGTATTGATTGCAGCACCACCTAGCGGTAGAGACGCCAACAGTCTGAGGAAGTTCACTGAACAGAGTGGACGAAAGTCTCACAACAAGGAGAACCAAACTACTGTTTGTGACAAATGAACTCTCTCGTTTTGTTTCAAATTTTTTGCCTCTTTCGCTATACGACCAGCCGTTTCCAAGATACCATATATTTTATCGTTGTTCCCATTGAGAACAATCATAAAATAAATAAATAGATAAATAAATAAATAAATAAATAAATAAATAAAACATCCCAAATTTGAAATTTCACAATCAGTTTAACAATTTTTGTAGAACCCCTCATTAGGTGTATACACGTAAACGGCAGGAGACGGGATATATACCTTATGTTGTGCTATAGAGAAACACATGAAATAGGAGGGAGGCCGTTTCTGGGGGCATTTAAAGACTAAGCCTCCGAAGTTTGATGTCCGAAGTTGTTAGGCGACCACTTTACCCCATCTTTTGTCAAATCGTGCTCTACAGGACTGTTGTTGGCCTCGGCGTAATGATATCCTTTATTAAACCTTTTAGGTGCATATTCTGAAGTGGTTTCCTTTGTAGTATGCATATTGAGAAGATTAAAGTCCCGTTACGCTTGGCGGGAACGTTGGGTATGATTATGTCAGTTTAGCCATATAATTGTAAAAGCCTTGTTTATATTACAAGAAACTTTAATCTGGAAATTAGTTAAAACGGCACCTCTGGTTGTGACAATGCCCCTGACAGAAACCACGTGCAAAACCAAATCAGCTACGGTGTATTTTTTATAAGATTTATGGTAATGACTTTACAATGAGAGGCCCAGCCTTGACGTCGAATGTCATAGCTTTTTGTTCAGTTCTTGTAGCAAAAATTAATTATTTTTATAGGTATTCCAGCGGCAATATGGAAGTCAATGACGTTTCCCCATCTTTTTACTATAGTCTTTTATTATTATTTTATGCGCTGTGGTACCTTTTGGATACAAACCAGAAAGCTCTTCTACTATAACCTTTTCCGTTACACGGCCGTAACGTCAACGCTTATAGCAGTAGTGCAGCTGTAAAGACTATTGCGTGTGAGGTACAGGTGTGACACGGCGCTTGTATTAGCTGCTGATCACTTGGAGAACCAAGCCATAACCGGCGTTTACAATGCAGTGGCAGCAAAATGTATGGTATCAAATTAGCGTCAGTGTGGGGGACACCAGTTGCTTTGGAACTGCACGTGGGAGGATGATAATGTCCCGGTTAGTGTTACAACGTCACTAGGTATAAACAACCTTCTAATTAATACTCTCAGTGGTGGTAGTGCTGGTGGTGGTGTTGGTGCTTTGTGTGGTTGTCTTGGTGTTGTAAGATTCTGTAAAACATCAGTAGGGAGTTCCAGACAACTGTTCGCTCTACAGATATCACTATTTATTTGAAGTACTTTGGAATTTTATTGCGTTTTACTGTGGGAAATACACTATTATTATTGCTCTTTCTCTACAATGTATTTCTGTCTCTTTTTCTTTTGTTTTTTCCTCCTACTCTGCTCTTCCTTCTTTTCTTCCTCCTTCCCCCCTCCTCCTCCTCTGCCACTACTATTGAAACGGACAACGATTTGGTCATCCGGAGTAATTTATAAATGTATATGGAGCACTCTCGGTGCCTCAATGTATTTTTTTTTTTTTTTGGGGGGGGGGGGGGTAATTCCGTGCGCCTCGATTTTTCCGAAAATACCTCTTCTGTTTCGAAATGGCATATAAATTAAAAGTGCCATAGTGAAACGGACTGAAAATTAGAAGTCCCGGCACTTGTAACATACATATATCGGTATCTTTGACCTTATAGATCTCAATGTCATTTTGGGGTAAATCAGCACACTTTTCTCAAAATGTCCTTTTACTCGAAAACCAATGGTCGTAAAGCTGGAAACGGACTGAAACTGGGACTCTGGGACCTAGTGCAACATATACATGATATAGAGTGTATCTTGACCTCATAGGGGGCTATTATCACTTTCAATTGCCATATCTTCTACTGTTGTCAAGCAGAACGTCAAGGTCAAGCGACATTCGGAAGACTTTTTTATTTAGTTTGGGTGACCAAGAGAAAGGGCCGAAATTTTATTTCTATTATTCTATCACTCTAGCTGACGAAGATATTCAGTAAGCAATAGAAAAGCACTGCAAGGTTGCTGAGTTAACTCAAGGGTTCCATCAAAAATGGGAAAGATAAATGCAAAAATTTACTGATGAAACGTAAGAAACCCCAAACCAACTCGTATGGGGGGTGGGTGGGGGGAATCAGGCTTATAGTCGGCTTTCAACCAC
>JAAUYG010092496.1_pt1 | contig 11073 bp, 7 predicted proteins | sample 7278091 | NCBI WGS metagenome assembly JAAUYG01 (sample SAMN14350201, study PRJNA611818) | marine sediment metagenome | isolation source: surface marine sediment (0.6m) | place: French Polynesia: Moorea | collected 2018-08
CCTGATTAAGGACGCTGCAATTAACTGACGAAAATTTCCTTGGTATTCAAGCCGAAATACAGGTACAGGTCTCTGTTGGTATCTGTATTTTCTGTTTACAGATTTTAACATGCTCCCCTACACCTAAATCTCTATGTTATCCAGTTTTATGTGGTCATTGTCTTCCATCTTGTCAGGCAGAGCGCCAAGCCCCTGGGCTTCTTGTTTATATCTCCATTGAAAATAAACAAGAACGTAGGGTAATTCCCCCAGAACTTTTCATCCCCAGTACTGCAGTTACACAGTACTAAATTTATATTTGGGGCACATTTTGTGCGTTGTTAGCTATAGCTGGCTTGAACAATTTACCGCATTGAAAGGGTGGCGTATGAACAGCCCCCCCCCCCCCTCCCCCTCTCCCCCCAAAAAGAAGAAACAACATCGAATTTGTGTATGTGTTCATTGTGTGACTTCCTTGTTAACTGGATATTGTATACGCCTCTCATGAAACCCAAACTGATTATAATGGCATTACTGTTTCATGACCCTCACAACTGCCAGCGTTTGAACGTTTTGACGTTCGGCTTTCCTAAGGCCCGGTCCCACAGCCGAAAACGCAAGAATCACGTGAAAAAAATGGGAAAAATGGGCAAGATTTGGTTGTGCGTGATGGTTAGTGGAGAATTTAACCTTTTTTGATTATTTACGTGATAAGAAACCATTGATGAATTGCGCAAGAACTACGGAAATGTCACATACAAATCACTAACAAAGCCACGTATAACCACGTATAACCTGCGCACTATCACTAATGAACTGCGTTTTGGGCGAGCATGAATCACATATGAATCACTCGTGGATCGCTCATGAGCCGCTAACAACGAGCGTCACTATCACGTCCGCTCCGCGCATAAAAAAGCTGGCACTGACGGGGCTGTGGCATATACCGTTTCAGCAGTCACTTACATATACTCTTCACATTAAAAATAGTAAAAAAAAATTACATGATGATGTGCAACATTGCTAAATAATATTTGACGTATATCTCTAAGTAATGGTAATCATTCAAAGGATAAATATTTCTGATGTCGCTTTTAGATTTATACAGTCATACTATTATGCGCATCACCACATTTACAACGTTGTGCATAGTTAGGTCCTATTTTTGTTTATATACCTTATTTTTAGCCTATTGTCATTGCTCGGACTTGACAAAATATAATAACCGCCTTTATATAGCGCATATCATACGTGAGTTTTTGGTGGTACATCAGTGACTCTTCAGCATTTCATAAGTATTGCATGCGCTTACTTGCATATTCTGTTAGAGGTATATTCGCCAAAACAGATTATAAAGATTATTTTAAGTGACTAGCAGTGATTTTAAGTGAAACACACGTGTTACTAGTGCAGAACATGCGTGATATGTCTGTTATTCTTCAGTGAAAAGTCATCGATGAACGCGATATCCGCAAAATTTTCGCGAACAATCACTAATATTCTACGCATGTTTGGCGCATTATCCACGTAAGAACCACGCAACCTACGCAGAAATAACGTAAAAACAGCGTAAAATTGCGTAAAGTCTTACGCGAACCGATTTTTGAGCTGCTCAAAACCCGGAATCGCGTAAAACGATGAATCGGCGTACATCCACATACAATCACTGAGGTTCCACGTCAGAAAAAATGATGAAATACGCAAATGGCATATGTATCGCGTAAGATTATAAATTTATGCGAAATTCATACGTAGTTCATGCGTTTGGGCAGTGGGACCGGGCCTCTAGGCCGGCCGGTTGTGGTTCTACATTTTTGTGTACATCCATAACCACGTGCACAAGACAGTCACGACAGTACTGTATTTGGTCAAATCGAGAAATCGAGAAAGTGACATTTGATTTGACTCTATTTCCAGGTGGGACTGATTGCACGCCTCACCAAATAAATAGCTGTCAGAAAGCAGGTAAGAAATGTAAAAAAAAAAATTTCTATATGCGGAATTGCGGATGTGAATATGTAACGGCTAGCGTGCTTAGTCGGTAACCTAAGACAGCAAAAAGCTGGTATGTTCAGTCCGACACGCTAATACTACTAAAACTACCCTAAAGGCACATGTACCGTCTAACAACGACACTGGCCTTGCACGTGTAACTCAAATTTTAACATTACCATTGCACCCAAGGGAAGCCCATGCAGGCCACGACAGTTTGGAGTCTAGGGGACAGAATTTATATTCCTCATTTTGAGGAAAAATAGGCTGATGCCAGGGTGATCCAGGGAGGTTTTCGGGGCTGTCGGCTGTGGCCGTGGCCGAAAAACTGGCCTCGCCTGCAAATATCGAAAGCAGACAGGCTTTCTGGCTACAAATTAACATGTATGTTTTTTTCTGTAAAATAAACCCATTCAAAGCACTCAGCACGTTTTCAGTTATGATGTCAGACGACTGAAATACTCTCTCTGGCTGCCCGGGTATATCGACGTGCATGTACAGTAGTCCCAGAATTTTACATATAAGCCCACCCTTTCATCTCTTAAATTGAAGGTGGTCTTAAAATGAAGGGATATTTATATTGAAAATGGAAGAGCTTTGTCACTGATGGCCAGTGTTAAAACTGAGGGAATTGTTAAATAGAGGGATCTGAAATCGCAGGGACCACTGTAGTAGCTAAAGTGCGTTGTATGCTTGTTTGGCAGTCTCCCACCTAGGGGAACTTTCCACCTAGGGAAACTTTGGTTGTAAACAGAAATTCAGTCATGTTATGCAACATACAACTGGCACAGTATTACATGTATGTTTTAGAGTAACTGGAGTCAATGGTCTCTATGTACAGACTCGTGTACATTCATATTAAATCATACAATAATCAAGTAATATATGCAAAAGTATTTTTACTCATTTACATGTACATCTTACCAGGGAAATGGAACAAAGTCAAACTTTATTTAAAAACAAAAATAATACTGTAGTTTATTTGCAACCATTTCGTTACCAGGTCAGCAGAGGTCTTGTTTTGATAAGAAAATACCAAAACAAGCTTAAAACAAGAGCTCGGGTTATTTGGTACCGATCCTGTAATAATCTGGGCATGTGACACGTGCAATACAGAACAAACCCCATCCTGTCTGTCCCACCCTTCCAGAGTCCAGCGGTCGCCTGGAGGAGCTACCAGAAGGAGGTGTGTGTGGAGCAAACCCCCACCCTCCTGGTTTCAGTCACACCTGTACTGTCACCAACTACATCTCTGGAATCGACTTCTGCTGCTGCGCCCAGACATATAATTTGCTCTGTTGTCGATACAACTACCAGCTCAACCAGTTCTGGTGTAAGGAAGAGGATGACGCCGTGGATAAAGTGTAAGTGGAATATTAGTTCAGACTTGAAACAAGACAATGCGTACAAAATAGTGTAAGTGGAATATCAATTGAGACTGAAATGAAAACAGTGGGTGCAAAATAAAGTGTAAGTGCAATATTAATTTGGACTGGAATGAAAACAGTGGGTGCAAACTAAAGCGTAAATGGAATATTAATTGAGACTGGAATGAAAACAGTGGGTACAAAATAAAGTGCAAGTGGAATATTAATTGAGACTGGAATGAAAACAGTGGGTGCAAAATAAGTATAAGTGGGGTATTAATTGAGACTGAAATGAAAACATTAGGTAAACATAAAAAGTGTAAGTGAAATATTAATAGAGATTTAAAAGAAAACTTTGCGTACAAAATAAAGTGCAAGTGTAATATTAATTAAAATTGGAACGAAAATGGGTACAGAATAAAACGTAAGTGGAATATTGAGAGTGGGATGAAAACAATGCAGAAAATAAAGTGTAAGTGGAATATTGAAACTTCAATTAAACTAATGGGTACAAAATAAAGGCATTAAGTGGAATATAAAGACTGAAATAAAAAAATTGGGTACCAAATACACGATCGGACAAAAATAGCAGTATTTAGCCACAAACTTTGAAGTTTGTGAAAAAAAAACCCTTCGAATATTGCACCTAAAACTTAACTCTGCAGCTAAAATGCATCCGACAACCATTCTGGCCGATAGTATACATGTACATGCATTTTGAAGAATGAACGTTGCTCGCCCGAGTCATGTTCCTTTTGGTTATATAACACATTTACTAGCTTACCATGGTGTTGATTTCAGTGTATTGTTAACAGTATACAGTTAATTAAAAGTGTTTGATGCATTGTCACAGGGCCACTGGAGGAACAAGTATACATGTACATGTATGTCTGGACGTTAGTTTCGCATTACGTGACGCATGCGTTATGCATGTGGGTGGAGCATGGCTGACGGTATAGTCCCTCTTGGTTTCCTCATCAGCAGCTACTTTCGTTTTCCTTTCTGCCATGGAAATCTCCATCTGGATGGGACGAAACTGGAGTCCTGACGAAATTATCAGCACACGCATTCACATAAACCAGTGACGGGTACAGTACATCATTGCATTGAATATTGGCGGTCCCATAACACACATAACGTACTAATTAAAGTATCTGGTACGCTGTATCTGGTTCAAACTCTGCATTTTCCGTCTTACTATGGGGTTGGCGCCTTGTGGAGTATCCCGGACATCTGCTGGTCTCATTACTGGTCTGTGATGTACATGTATTTCCGAGTCAATCTGTGACGTAGGCATCCCCCCGCCCTATATCATTTGATGTAGTCCACACTCTCCAAAGACTTGATCCTGTTGTGTGACATACATGTACATGTAGTTTCTAGTCTCTGTAATTCCCAGTCTTAATAAGGTATTTGCTGTTCTCGTCTGTAGTTTCCAGTGTCTGTAGGCATTTCCTGCTCTGTTATGTAGTATAGTTCCCCAGGTATAGTTCCCACTCTCCAAAGACACCCCACCCCCAACCCCAAGTCTAGCCTGTGACGTAGTTTCCAGTCTCTATCTATGACGTAGTTCCCACTTTCCTTATAGACATTTTCCTGCTCTCCGCTTGGCTATGACGTATAGTTCCAAGTCTCTATATGTATCCTCTCGTCTGTGACGTAGTTCCCAACCTATGTGCATCCTCCTGTCTCGTATTTGACGTAGTTCCCGGACTACATGCATCCTCCTGCTCTCCTCTGTGACGTAGTTCCCAGTCTCTATGCATCCCCCTGTTGTGGTTTGTGACGTAGTTCCCCGTCGGTATAGCCATATCTCTCTACCAAGCGATGACCTTGACGGGCCCGTGGTATGTAATATAATGTTCTAGTGTATCCTAGTCACCTAAACCTTATACCAGGGCTCCCACTTGTTCATTGCTGTTGCCGCAGTACGATAAGGGTGTGTGGGGACATATGCCTTATTTTTGGTGGGCCAGTCTTCCATGACGACTCACTCTGCCCAAGGACTACAGTCTCCTGTAATTAACCTGTGTATGTCGATACAAGCCTACGACATGCGCCATTAACCTCGTACTAGTTGTCGTGTCGGTTGCCAAGCCTGTGTGGTTCTGGGTTCAAATGTTTTAGACACTACGATCTGGGCCACAGTGTAACTAGATCAATTGATCGCATGGATCAGGATCATATAGTAGAGAGTATCCGATACCCAATCACAGTGTCGCTTAAATGGCTTTCTTGCGATTCACTTGCTCAGAGAATCGATGGATGGATGGATGAATCAGGCTTATAGTCGGCTTTCAACCACTCATGGTCATATCACCGACTGCAAGTAGTTAGTGTGTATGTACTGGACCCGTCTTGTACTAGTCCGACCTGCGGCCAGTCTTTATAGTGCTAGCCCACTGAAACACCACCCCATGGGTAAGCACGGTGATGTCCCAACCCAGACCATTATTCTGACTACGAGCCGGCCAGCCTTTCTCTAACTCTTTTGTGCTGAGCGCTAAGCAGAGCAGCAGAACCTCAAATTTTAATGTGTTTTCTTTGACGCGGCCGGGGATCGAACCACCAACCTCCCGCATGCTAGGCGAACGCTCAACCACTACACTACCCGGCCGCGGTCAGAGAGTCGACTGTCACTCTTTGATGTAGTGGATTCGACGTACAACAGAGCGTACATATCGCATTTGTATAGAGTTACATTTTCGGAGCATTGTCTGTATACATGTATTCATGAATGGCACAAGGGGAAGCGAGTAGCTGCCTAGTTCTCTGGGCTAGATGCATTCTGATCACAGAAAGTCTTGCGAAACGCTTCTGCCAAATACATATTCACAACTACATGTACATGTATATGCAATTGTATTTTTCTCATATATCTTAAGTGTATATAATAATGCATATCAAATATGAAAAATGACGCCATCTTATTTATAGTTTCACTGAGTAGATTTATCTAGGCTTGGTAAACCTCGCGTGGTGAATACGGCTTTCCATCAAGACTTAATCGTTTGTCCTTTTCTATTACAGACTTGTGGTACCACTGCATATTCTCCTGCCTTCCATACTGTGCCCACTCTTACTGATTATAATCTGCATCGTGTGCATCGTCAAATACGCACAGGGCCAACGTCTGGTCAGCTCACGAAACTCCTGCTGTAAGTATAAGTATATACAACAAGAGGACCATTGGCCTTGACAATCTGTTTCAACGTCAAGTTGACGACTTTCGGGTAGATGACCCCAACCTTTATAACGACCTTGGGGCGTCATTCATCGACGTGTCAGAAAGTGATGAAAGGAGACACTTTTCACTTTTTCTCCAGAAGTACATTAATTTGTCATGAGTTACCTCCCCCGAGGTCAAGGTTGTTATACGGTTGTTGTTATTGTTGTTTTTGTTGCGTTGTTGTTGTTGCAGTCTTTGACGTTGTTTGTTGCGTTGCTGTTGTGCCCATTTTCCATCTTTATCCCTGTCCTCCAATCTTCATCTCAATTAAACTTTTCTTCCTTTTCCAGGGAAGTGGAAGACAAACCAAACCGGACAACATGATACTCCTGACTCGGAACCGGAAGCAGTTACCGCTCCATTAAACCAGACTACCCAGAATGGCGGCGAGGGCATCAGTCCCCACTGTGAGCACGGAGAGAACAAGCTGGTCATCTCCAGTGACGCAGAACCCTCTGCCCCGCCTCTTACCCCAGACATGAATAGCCAGCGGGAGCTTCCTCGGGAGCTCCCTCCTTACACCAGAACCGTGTCAGGAGCATCCCAGGACTCAGTGTTTGGATACGAGCCTGGCTGTAATTGTCCAACACACCAAACCAGAAACAGTAGCAGATCTGACCAAGTTTGTGCACGCGCTCGGGACATGCCTTCCATACCAGAAGCTCCACCATCATATGAGGAGCATCGTCACCACCCAGTATTTCACCCGGATGGCGACTCGGGCTGGGGCTGATTCAATTTGTGGGCTTTTTTTGTAGTTACTGTGTTCATGGTATTCTGGCAATCATGTATAATTGTACAAAAATACTCTCGGTGCCTTATAGGTGTGTGTCCTTGTTTTCACTAGGTTGCTTGCGAACCACTGCTGCCTGTGCTGCACGATTTCCGTTGGCTGTTGAAGTTCGGTGCTGAAACATTCTACTCCACAGATTTCTAAGAAAACTGGGGGAGGACAACCCACCCTTCAGTATAAAAGCTCCCGGGAATTGACATCAGAAGTGAAATAAGTTTGTTGATACTGTGCTTGCTTTTGTAGATAAAGGACTTGCCATAAATTCTGTCTGTTCTCTTCTGCCTTTCGCAAAGCCGCTTTTAATATCTAACTCATTAACACTCACGGAAATTATCCCCTAATGTGTTTCCAAGCCGATTTAATGCTCTCATATAATCTGCAGATAAAATGCTATTAGGCTTCCAGATATTAAAGTTAGCAAATCGTGCAATATTAAATAGATATACCGCTATACATTGTATATATGCGTCTGGCCATATGTACCTAAGACCGTGGCCGGCTCATCTGCCCTGGCTCGTCGGATACAACTGATATACAGTGGAACACTGGCATAAAATCACGTGGACGAGGCCAGTGTGGTCTCAATTAATAGATTGGTGGTATAGTACTGGTGTTTAGGTACGTACTATGCGTCTCCCAAGAGTGATCTATATTCAGGATCGGTCTTGAGGTGGGATGCCACTGGTTTGCCTCAGCGCCATTGTGGCCAGCTGCTGTAGCTGGAGACACCGATCGAGCTCACCTCGCCCTGTTCTATAGACGAGCTGTTATTTGAACATGTATATATTCCTTTCGACCGTGTCATGCCTAAAGAACGATTTTTGAAATATAAATTTCAATATATTTTAAATTTCTAGTATTTGAAACGTGTTTTTAATACTTTGGTTTCGGGTATCCGGTCCTCGGGGATGCAACAGCTGGTTGAGGACATTTGATGAACCTGACGCTTCCATTTAACCAACTTGAATTAACAGTGCAGCTTTTTATTTTTTTTATGTGCGCTAATCTATTACAGCTAGCATTGGACATTTGAAAAGCAGAAACATTTTGTGAAAGCGAGCGCTGTGGATTTACACCATTAACAAGTTTATGTCATTCGTGCATCCCATCCGGAGGATCTTATGGCCCATGAAAATAACTGACGTCTAATACCCAGCGCATTTTGGTGGACAATTCAATAGTGAATGAAACATCGGATTGAGCTGGTATTTTACAGAAATCTAAAGAATCAATTTAATCACTTCTGTAGCTGGTATAAAACCCTTTTTATTTGCGGTCTTTCTCCAGTGATCCATAAAATTGTTTTAGTAAACACTGCCCTATTAAATGTATTTGAATCAAACATCGTGAAGGAAACACTGCATTGAGATTCTATTTTACTGCAAATCATCTGCGTTTAGATGTATACCTGTATCATGTATACCGGCACTACATGCATCTACATCAAATCTGAACATCAACTCTTTACACACTGTGTTGTTTCAATCAGCAGGTACATTTTACAACCACAATGTTGCTCGAATTGTACTGAAACCGGGTGTATTGTTTTCAGGCCATAACATGGCGCCCAACATATCCACATACATGACATACTGGCACACACACAACTATATTATAGAATCCTATTACGACTTCGGCCCACCAAAGGTAGAAAAAATAAAGGTGTAAAAAACGGGCTCGCCAATGTCCGTACTGCGTATTGTTCAAGATTCAGTCTAATTGCTGTGCGAGGACAGAAAAAAAAGAAAAGACAAAATACAATACACATAACACAAATCTGCATATAATTTTTTTTTGTTTCATAGAGGACATCGCACCTGAGAACAATCATGTCAGCAAACGTGTCGCTGGCACAACGCTATCCAATTTTTTTTATTATTATTATTCCATCGCCAGACAGCGTCCACAATATACATAAGGTCTGGCAGTTCATGTCGGACTTTAATAGTTGAAATAGGGCTTAGCTTAATGGCACACGCCGAGGGCAATTTTCGGTGTAATGTGCATTTTTGTTCGACTTTACGGAGGTGTGTGTGAAACTTGTATTCTGTACATGAACTCAGAAAATCCTTGGCCAGTATGCGCCGTATTACACGAATGCCATCGCTAGGATTTTAGCTTTAGCATAAAGCTTTTCAAATACTGTTATCAGGACATTAACCTAAGTTATTAAAACTTCGCGGCTTTGTCTAGTATGGGTTTACATTATGCGTACCGAAATGTAATTGACTGGCTTGTGAGACTTGCAGTGAATGAACCATGAAGGCCAGACGATGACCACAGGTCATGCCTGCGTAGCATCGCCTATACGCAGGGCTACGCCAAGATAAGTGCAAAACATTACTTCAGGAAACCGATCGTCGAGTAACTTCTAAATTTGTACTCAACCTATTATTATCTCGAGTTGTTTTCAGTCAAGACCGCAATGCATGCGGGGTGACGCGAGGTTAAAGAAAATTTAGAAAATTAAAATTGTGTAATTCTGAATAGACCCTTTGGAGATGCCTTCCCCGGGGATTTCCTTAATTTTTCGCCTGTAGTACATTGACGTACTTGACGTTTTTGGAGAAGATGTCGTTTTAATCGTTGCCTCCGTATAGGTCTACTCCTGTGACAAAAACATAAATAAATTTAAACATTTCGAAAAAGTGTAAAACGATTGGCTAAAGATAGTACCGGGAGAAAGCTTTCTGTAAAATTTGGTGTTGGTCCATGAACTAAGCCTTAGCAGGTTCCGAGAAATTTAACAAACGACGTTCAGATGTCACCTTCCTCCCGTAGAGTCATTTCCCCAAATGGCGTGATTTCCGGCATGTACATGATGTACTAGTAATTTCTGTGGGGCGGCAAACGCATCACTCGCTCAATGTACATACATTTTTTGCAGAAAGGTTTTGCGGGAGCTTTCCGGTACTGTCCTCACCCGGGGTTTCAGCACTCATTGCTCCATGAACGTGCGGTACAACCCGTGCCAAACTGTCAAATGAGTTGAACCGATGTCACGCTTGATGTGTTCAATATTGGCAATAGGCCGACTTTGCCTCTATCCGTTTGGGAGATCGAACATGAAGTTTCAACGCATCGATGATCGAGCAAAAGTTGCGTGACTATATAGGTTGCGTGAATTTATACCACCATAAAGGAGTAGTAGCCTGTGAAGATCTTGACATCGGGGATTGCATGGAATGACCCCAAACTGAACTCAAGGATCAGCTATGAGAGGTACTTTACATACGCAGTTCCTAGCACCGCAAGGCCCAATATTTCAGCAGTTTCGCTCTACGATCAACTGTTTGAAGATCCTGTGTTGCACAATTTCCCATTGACTCCCATGCTAAAATTTCAAAGTATCACAAAAATTTTAGTTGGCCGATTGTGTCACGGGTTACGTGAATTATGCTGTGGAATAACAAAGAATTTTAAATTTCGCTCGTAGTCTGCTCTTTTATTACAAAAAACTCCCCTGGTACAGCCACATCCCGCAGGGCTCTCCTGGGCAGCCCAACGCAGTCGTCCTCACGTCCACAGTCCCTCACGTTCCTCCGTCGTGGAGACTCCTCGTACCTCGACCACCGTCGACGTCCGGCTATCCACGTGACGCCACGTGCCCAGCCACGCTTCTGCGCGTGCAATCCCATGAATCGCACGTGTCCTTCCCGACACGTTCCGTAGCTACGTAACTTCGCCCTTCAGGCTTTCCACAGTTCTTCTGA
>JAAUYG010123103.1_pt1 | contig 11073 bp, 11 predicted proteins | sample 7278091 | NCBI WGS metagenome assembly JAAUYG01 (sample SAMN14350201, study PRJNA611818) | marine sediment metagenome | isolation source: surface marine sediment (0.6m) | place: French Polynesia: Moorea | collected 2018-08
ATCCAACGCTAAAAAATACTCATACACCCATACTCGTATACCTTACATGTAGAGAGAGAGAGAGAGAGAGAGAGAGAGAGAGAGAGAGAGAGAGAGAGAGAGAGAGAGAGAGAGAGAGAGAGAGAGAGAGAGATAATTTAAAAGAAATTACAATTGGGGGTTTCATTGCCCATATTTTCTTCTTTCTGTAGATGGCCACCATCCTGAAAAAAGACCATTCGCTGGAAAAAAACCTTTCCCGCTGGTAAAGTTGATCAAAGCATGGGATCGCACCGATCTGGCGGCAATGGCCCGCATCAAGAAGGACCATCCGCTGTCACAGTACAGCACGGAGGACCTCCCGAGTCACCTGGAGTGCCTCAAAAGCATTCCCGCTAACTGGCGAGTGTGGACGGCGCTGACCGCTGAGTGTGGTCTGCAAGAGCTCCCCCGTGGCCATGTGCTGTACGCGGTGCATTGCGCCATTGTAGAAGCCAATGCCCGAGGCCAGCCATGAGGAACCCAACAGCCAGGTGGGGCTCTGGCGACCGGATCTGTGGGTGTCCCAGGACAGGAGCAGCCCAGCGGCAGTAGACCCATGGGACCAGGCCAAGAGACAGTGGCGCAGGCGGCCACATCGGGACTGCCTAACAAGATGAGGTCCTTCCCATCCTCGATTTATACATATAGAATAATAAAATATGTAAATTCGTAACCCAAGTTAATAAAGATCGATGACGGGTAAATAAGACTGATTACAATATTTAAAAAAGAGAGCTCTGTGTGCAGTTTCGTTCAAAGCAAACATTGTCATATGCGCCTGTGATTGCGCAGTTTTGGCTTTTGGGCGTAGGGGAATATTTTCTTGATATCATGCTTTGGGTCACATGGAGCGGGTTTCATGGAGTATCCTGGGTGACTATTCGTCTGCGGTGGACACGTGATCCCCGCACACAGCGTCAGTCTATCTGTAACAGCAAGCGTGCCCGGATGCGTTTGCTTCACGCTGCGGCTTGTTCCCGTGCTTTGTGGAGTTTTTGATAGTGTTCCGCTCTTTTTCGTGCTGGTAGTGGATTACGTAATTATAGATGTATGTATATGTTTCCCCTCCGCGGGTTGGGTGAGTGAGTGATATCAAAGTTTAACGGCACATCAACACCAAAAGGGTCATACAGTGCCAAAACATGTGTAAACAGAGTCCACTAGCAAAGATTGTCATGGTCAAAATGAGTGAAAAGTCCAAGGTGAGATGTCAAGTCACATCTCGAAAACAAGTGAAGCAATGAACAAGGTAATGCCCACTATGGTCCGCGGCCAGCTAAAGTAGCTGGCTAACCTTTAACTAAAGGTCATTCCCCATAACCTCGTTTAAAGAAAAGCCAGTCGTGTAAGAGAATAAATACCTGTTCTTCATCTGAACATTACCTGGGGTGAATACAGAATGATATCCCTTGCTAAAACAACATATCTGACTGTCCATCTGTCGTCTGATTATAACCCTTTCTCAAAACTCCGGCAGAGTTAAACTACGAAATAACAGACACCTATGTAATGAGAGTAGCAATGTCTAGTAAAACAGAATTCATGATGAAGTCACAATATTGTTACTTTAATGACTTGCCATTGCTTTCGCTGTACGTCAACGACAATGATCTTCGTCAGGAACCAGCCAGCTTTGCTCCCTTTCCCAGAGTTGTCATGCCAGACTTTTAGCTGCAGCGGCACGCCAATATCAACTGGTGTCGTCATAACGAAGCTGTTGATCTCACCAGCTTGAAAGTTCTGACGGCAAATACGCTACTGGGTTTAGGTGTATGTGAAATGCCTGTGTACGAGCAGATATGTTACGTAATTTCTATTTTTTCATTTTCATGATTGCATGTACATACAATATGTTCAAGTAGACCGTGGCCCTGCTTGGCTGTTCCAGTATACCCATGGACCATGGTTGGGACGAAAATTAATAACGCGACTCCTGTCACAATTTTCAACTACACAGTATAGTAAAATATATTTGGGAAACTACCAGCTATTACAATATTTGGAAAGTGGTTAAGCAAAGTGTCAAAGTATACTGGCTCCCCATTTTTATATTTGCTTGATTCCACAAACTGGTACTGCCGTGTCAGTAAAGTGACCCAAGTACACGTCTCTAATATGTACCATAGCTGTGGTATCTGATGCCATGTTATCTGGTTGTTTGCTATCCTCTACCTAAACCCCTCAATAACGTCCACATATGCTTGGTTGTGTCATAATATCTTGCCTAATATTCAGAAGATATACATCTTTAAAGGTTTCACTTACGCCCTAAGTTGCTTCTGTCAATTATTTCACTATCTGTTATTTGCCGGTGGTGGTGGTTGTGTGTGTGTGTGTGTGTGTGTGGGGGGGGGGGGGGGTCCGCAATATACACTACCCACAAAAGTTAAGGATATTAAATGTTCTTGACTTTTTTGTGTAGTTCATATATGCTATGCGTGCACGTATAGCATATATCAACTGCACAAAAAATTTAAGGATATTTAATATCTTTAACTTTTCTATGTAGTGTATATGCCGTTCTAACATTAGATGTTCGATTTAAACGTGCGCATGTGGGTGTACAGTATACTAAAAGCACAGCAACCTGAATCTCTTGAGTGAGTGAATTTGTTTATTTACGTCGCTTCTTAACAGCCAGGGTCTTATAAAGTCGAGTGTTTGACTGCTCGACCATGCGCACCGTGCCCTTGTCTCTTGAAGAACCTGCACTCGAAAATACGGACAAGCAGTAATGTGAATTAAAATACTCTAAGTTCATATTTCCCATACTTGACTATGATGTAACTTGTCTGTGTAAACGTCTACTGTTTGAAGTAAAAATAATTAACTGAATAATTCACAAAAGATGGTTACATTCGCCTAATTTCCAATGAGCCACACCTTTCTAACCCCGTCTTCCATCTTGCGAACCCTCGTGCAACCCCGAGTGCCGTTGAGTACAAACATGACGTTGGAGTCTGTAGATGAACTTCGTGTCAGAGCAGTGAAGACATGGATTTCATAGCGATATCTGTCGTCGTCATCGTTGTCAAGTAGCGGTAAACATCGCCACTGCAATTACAGGTGTTAACTCGTGTCATAGGTGCGATTTCACAATCAAGACTTTATTTATTCTAAATTATATTCTCTATTTTAAATTGACCTGACGAAACAAGTTGGGAGAGGGAGGGGGGACTACTTTAAGCACGTACTACATCAAGGCCAAACTCGTTCATATACATGTATATGTATTACCAAAAGAAAGGCTCGATGGTTTGGCACTGCACTACATGCGCATCCTCTTAACTAACGAGAACAAAACAGGGATTTAAAATGTTCCAACACTAGGGTGGCTGCCGATATTGGAACATTTAAGAAGAAATTAAAGACCTGGATGTTTCATAGATTTTAATTGTTAGAGCGTTCGCAGATAACCATAGGCGTTGAATCGGCGCCATACAAATATATAAATGTAAAATGTACCAACGAGAGCAAAACAGGGATTTGAAAAATTGACATATCGCCAAAAAGATAATTGTAATTCCTTCATTGCAGATAAATACACCATAGATCTCCCCAATATGTGGTTACGAATGTATTATCTGAAGGAGGCGATAGTGTTGACTTTTACTGCATTGGAGAGGGCCGAAACATGGAACAAAACGATCCGACGATTCCAGCAGCCTTGGTGGCACAAGCTGGCTTTGTATGGTAGAATGGTATTAGATATTGTCTCTAACGGGAAATACCCCGGTTCAAATCACACCCGAGCCCCCATCTTCGGCGAAGGAAAAAAAATGACGTCTTGTATGAAGAATGGGGCATGCTTGTATTTGCGACGGAATAGATTGCTTTAGTACTCATTTAATTTGATTACAAACCTTTACGGCATCCCTTTTGTCAAATCTCCGGCAAATCAGCGCCAATGGAATGTACAGTATGATGAGGACAGCAACAGTAGCTACCACAGACCGATTCTCCCTGATCTTGGAATGAAAATCGTGGAACACCGAGCCAAAGTCAATGGTGTTGGGAGGCACGAAAAGCCCCGTGCCGAAACTGCCAAAAAGGTTGCTTTTGAAAACCGCTTTAGCAGGCGTAGATTTACCATCCAGCTGAAGATACATGCGAAAAATAAATAAGATGTATTTACCTATCCACATTTCTGAATATTGTAAACCATTAACGGAAATGTAAGAGAAAGTAAAGCTGTTGTAACAAAACAGACCTATGGCAGTTCACACTCTACTTAACCAACTGTCAGATAGGACGAACTAACTTCAATATGTCACTCTGCAGCTAGGTATTTTAACGTTACGGCGCATTTTGAGAAGTGATTGCAAGTCCTAAATTTCACTTCGTTTCACTCTATGATTAGCCAGTTTTCATTTTCTCATTTGAACACAATGTTAAATTTCAATCTTTTTTTCCATTTTTTTCATATTTTTACTTCAAAACTACCAGAAGTAACTTTTGTGTCGACTGTCACACGGAACATGTATACAAAGTTTGCCTCAAAAAGACCCCTAAGTGTAGAAGAAGAAGCGTTGTAATACTCGTATTTCGGAAAAATTGCAAACGCACCAAATGACCCCAAAATGATCTTGAACATAACAAGGTCAAAGGATTTCCCTATATGTTCACTAGTACCCCCAAGTCCCAAATTTCACTCTACGATTCGCTATTTCTAAGATATTACACTTTTGCGCTGCTATAGTAATTTCAAAGTGCTCCATTGACCAAAAACGGAAATAATTCTTTTTTAATTGAAAAACGTGCAGGCGTATGGCTCAGGACAACCAACATCTGAACATTGGAAGAACGTATTGCAATAGGTTCAGAGATAATTGATGCCGCAAACGGACTACGGGCAGATATCAATTTCATGAGCTCTGCTGACAGAGTCAAGCAGAGTTAACATTGTATTTGGCGTATCATTGTTTATCCTAGTAAAGCGCGTCTTTTTGTATAATTTGCTGGTTTTTATTTGAGCAAGGGCCATTTCCAGTTATAGGCCATTTTGAGACAATTGCATGAAATGAGGCAAAATGACCTGGTCAACATAAGATACCACCTGTAAGCTCTACTGGTACGCCTGATACCGAATTTTCACTCTGGTTCATTTATAAGACAAACCCATTTTTGAGCTCCAGGCCACTTTAAAGGAAGTGATTCGATGTAAAGTGATACTGAATACTACAAGGTCAATGGTATCCCATATTCGTTACTAATGTCCCAAAGTCACAAAATTCACTCCGTTTTGCTATACAGCCAACCACTGTCGAGTTACATGCCAATTTGTGACAGGTGTAACGAATGACCCAAGACAACCTTGAACATTACAAGGTCAAAGGCACCCCATATGTGTTCTACTTGTAACCGGTTTTCTTAATTTTAGTCCCTTTCGCTCTACAATTAGCCATTCTAAGATATTATAATTTAACATTTTCTCATTGGCCAAAATTTTAAAGTTCAATCTTTTAAAAATTAATTTCAAAATATCAAAAAGGTAAAGATTAGATAAAGTTTGATTGGAAAGAATGATAACTGTCAAAAGTTCAATATGTGAAAAGTAAATATTGTGAAGGTACTCATATATAAAGTCAACAGTGCTCTTTAATTCCCATGGTTTAAGACCTCTGGAATGGGTGGCGTTTCTTAATTTTTCACTCCCATGTTATCTCATGCTACAGAAAAGAAAATCTATTTCATCAAAACGCCCATGCACCGTGGTGATCTGCTTGATAATAGCTGTAAGTATGGAAGTTGTGACTTACTAGTATACACAAATCTTTCTTGACACAATACAGCCGAAGGTACTTTTCCCCAACATGCGTATTACTAGTGTCCCATAAAAGTTCACTTATACATGTAATATCCCTTCGCAACCAGCCGTTTACAAGTTAGAAGCCATTTTGAGAAATGGGCACTAAATAACCCTAAAGGAAATCTACCACAACGTCAAAGATACCTTGACATATGTCGGTCAAGCAGAGTTAAATTGACAAGGGTGCTTGAAGAGCTACAGTCAGCCAAGATATCCGAATTCGTTCACTTCGTTATTTGTTGCTATTAATATAATTTATCATATGCTATTTATTAAGCAATATAATGTTGTTTCCTCACATATCATACCTCGCAATTTGATGAGTCCCATTTGCGGGCATTAAGGTTGTAAGTTAGGCATCTAACATGCTGGGCAAACAGATCGTACTGAAGATGGTCAGGTTCCCAGTCTTCTGAATTCACTAGACATCCAGCACTGGGGCAAGTGCCATCTAGAACACAGTATAAGGTATAACTTTTTCATGTGTCAGTTTTGCGCCATGAGCACAGTTGTGGAATGGCGCAATACAAATCTAATGATTGATTGATTATATGGAGACCGCTAAATATATGGTAAGTGCAACTTGTGAACCATAAACATCTTTGTTAACTAAAGGGACCACTGAATGATAACTTAAATACATGCAATTTAATTTAGTTTCCTCCAGTGAACACAAGGCGCTTTAGACAGTATTCTCCAAGTAGACCAGGACCATTTCACTTCAAAATATGTTAAAATAATAGGAACATAAAGAACTTAGAAGTAAGCTGGAAATGCACAGAGCGAAATCCAACCATTAATGCTGGAAAGATTGCTTTTACCCATACTCAAGAGTACTAATTGAATACAGCCGTAAGTTGTTGAATACAGCCGTGAGTCGTAATGTGTCTGTAATGCGTGTTTCTGTTGTTACTCAAATTAACCATGGCAAGGTTGTTGAAACATCTTAGTGATGCAGCCATCACCAAAACCGGCTATCACATTACACAGTCACTATAATGGCCACGCATTGCATATGGAATATACCTTGTCTTCTGACGCCTATATTTATATATGGAATATACCTTGTCTTCTGACGCCTATATTTATAATTGCGTTTTCCAGAGTGGTGTTCCTCAGTTCTTCGGCTGGGATGAAAATTGTGTTATTCGAACTGTTGTAGTCGGATTCGTTAGAGCCAGACACGTTCAGGGTCCAAAGGTAATCTTCCGGGGACGGCGGATCGCCAATCTGGACATAAACTGTTAGGAATTCTCCAGGTAGAGGATACACGGCAACAAGCATGGGCTCTATGGGCTCTGTGATATTGATTCTATGATACAACATCCTGTAAATGTCTCTGGTGCTGTCATTCACTCGCATCGGTTCTATGCCAGCTATGTTCAGAGATATCTCAATGTCATCTCCAGACTCTTTTGCAGCATCTAAAGAACGCTTCTTTCGAATGTTGTCAACGCCAGTTTCGTTCGAATTAAATACCATTCCGTTTGCTTCTCTCGAGATCTTGCCACAGTTGTCCATCGTGTAGTTCAACACTGATGACATAACGGAATCTGCACTGACATGGGATATGAATGGGTTGATTGTGGTGAACAGCATCTGAAATACCAACAAATACTACTGCATATGTATGTGTGGAGAAATTGATGCACAGTCATATGTCACCTACAATTATACCTGTGTACCATATGATTTCAATTGTAAGACAACCCACCAAGGGGCCTTGGAGCTTCGTTTGAGGAAATAACATCCAACAGATAGGTTTAGTTATGTAGCAGAGGTACATTCGTAATGCAAAAGTTCCACGCCCACTGTTTTCAAAAACTTTAACATGCAAAACTTCGATGCATCTATTTTTCGAAGAACCCAACAGAGCATCCTCACAAGTTAACTCCATAAAACTTAAATTTTAAAATTAAATTTTAGAGCTCTCTACTCTAATAACTTTTCCAAGAGAGCCCAACAATGTTGGTAACTGTGTTTTTAGTAGTTTATGAGAAGGCATTTGGAACATCTCCCCGCACATATATTTGAGTCTTTATGCGAAAGTTAGAAATTTGAAAATTTGTATGCACTATTTCAATTTACGTCATGGCGGTGTTCACAAACTTGTGTAAATGCTTTCAGATCCTTTGAGACCTCCTTATATACGCATGGATTAAAGAAACGTTCCCCAAAGTAAAGAAATATATAAAATCTTGAAAAATTGCATACCGCATTTGCATCTACTGTCCAAAGTGGTATTTATACATACTGATCACTACATTAATTTAGTGGTTTCGGAGATGCCAAAAACCTTTTCCTGCAAAAATTCTTGTGGTATCAGAAAATTGTACAGCTGATCATTTTCGAACAAAACATTTTCTGGAGATGTGGTGAAATAACTGTATTTTCCCTATGATTTGCTTGACAGTTTCTGAGGAAACACGTTACGGATGGACGATAAATACATGCATGCATCATTACAGTAGCCCCCGTTGACACAGTTGAGCATATCTAAAAGTGAGAAATTGGTTTAATTTGGTTTATTCTGCTGCTCCAATCGAATGACCTCGCTAGTTTTACACCGACAAGATTGCCTTTAAACTTGTCATATATACACAGTCTCTTAACGCAGGTCTTGTCTCTTCGAACATAATGACACATTAGTAAATTAGCCAAATGACACATTAGCACATTAGCCAAAAGCTAGACTCTACCGTTCTGCATAAAAATGCGACTAACGTGGCAAAATTCTACACGAAAAGTTTTAGAAACTTACGCCTAATATGTTGGCCTGTATCAAAATAACTTTCAAATAGGAATTGGTTATGCATGTTATGACCATACGCTTCATGTCCTGCTGGATTGCCAAATTTGACATTTCTCCGGTGAATACTTATGTAACCTGTTTTGTTTTTTTAATATTACTGCGCATTACTTGATGATATTAGTCCCGTATTTTATCCACCAACAATTATTATCTGCTATATGTCATCAGTGATATACCTGTCTCTGCACGCACAATCCGCTGTCAATGCCCAGCACTTCCAGTCGGCTTGGAAGTATGATACCTCCGTGTTTGGGTTGAAATTCTTGTCCTTCCAGACGGCTGCCATGTTCTTTACTTAAAACATATGTCACCTCTTTAAAAGTGAAGACCGTACTGGTCGAGTTTTCGTCTTTGTCGTTGATGATCGTCTGTCCTATGGTGTTTAGGATGTCCATCGTGCCGGCCATAACATCACCTCCCTATTGAAGTAGAAAGTAATGGGCTTATTTTAAAACAGATTTTCTAAAAAAAAAAAAAAAACGCAACAAGAGGCAATGGGTCCTGGGTAGCAAATTCAAAACCAGGAGCGTGCAATTCCCAGAGATCTGCTGAGATCAGCTTCAAATATCGGGTGGTATCTGTTAATGTAAGAGCAAAGCAATTTTGTTCACATGCACAACACATTGGTCTTTAGTCGAAGGATAAAACAATACTACACATAGATATGAAATACGACACGAACCCTTTTTCGTCTTGTTTGGACTTCACCGCGAGAGATGTTGGTAGAACCCAAGGCGTCCATCGCCTCTGTGGTGGCATAGGCAGCAACCATCGCTGAGTAGTCTGGCTCTGTTCCGCTCACATATATATCGGCACCAATCATCAGACGTATCGTTGTAGCACATATGTCTTCAAAAGAAACACACAGACCTCGCAGTATAATATTTCTATTCCTGGATCATATCAGTTTTAGATCTGCTCGGCAGTTTTAGCAGTTCACGAAACAAAATGTATCATGTTGTCTGCCGTCCGTCCGTGATATCGACCCATACTTTATGTTGTGCTTGCCTGAGGCGGCACTGTATTAAGTCTTTAATAATGATGTACCATTTAAAGAGGTTCAATACACTTTCGAAAATAAAGAGAAATTTCCGAAATTGCTTTTTTTTTTTTTTTTTGAAAAAGCTACTGGGATGTAAGGTTGAAAATTGGAATAGAAATGGGGCTCACCGGGATCCAAAAAAAAATCTATAACATGGGACCATATGTTTCAAACGACATCGCCTCTGAAAGTATACCACAGATTCACTCCCCAAAATTCATGTATACCCATAGGATGGTCTCCCTATGAGTATACAAAAGTTTCAAACGACACCTCTGCAAATAAACACAAAGTAAATACTCCTAGGAAGGATCCTTTTAACCGTGTTAAAAGAACTGTTGAATTTCAATTTATTTACGTTTAACATGGCAGTCGATGAACAATTATTAAATTTTCGTTATCTTGAAAATGGCTGCTCGTAGACCGAAATGGATCAAACTTTGGGCCTCGGAATAAGTACTTAAGTACATAGCGTACCTTTGACTGTTAGCAATGGATAACGATGGATAACAATTTGAATGTGGAGCCTGATTGAAATATGATGTGTATGACTGTATTGTAGTCTGGCAATAACAGTAATCCTTACGGTACCTTTTGTTTTATCCCTCTCAACATTCCCATCTTTTGTGCTAACCTTGAACATAGATTTTTATATGTTAACCTCATGACACTGTATTCATTACGACAAGCCCAAGTAATCATATTCAGTTAGATTACATACTAGTTCATTATTTATTTTTACATCCAGGTTGGGGTCACTACCTAATCGTTGGCGTGTGCCTATCATCATTGAGCCACATTTAGGAACATTAGCTGTTAACCTATTATCCGTAAACCATAAGTTACCTACATTATTCATATCACGCCGCAGACCGTTTTGTATAGTATTTTTCGATGTTCCATTCGTCTATGATATCGAGTTATCAGCAAAGGGATTTGTAGCACAATTCTGTACACATGTTGGTACATCATTTATAAATATTAGGAAAAGTAATATATTTACGTCAGGGCTGTACGTATAATTGTAAATGCACTTCGGTTAGAGCATACAATGCCTATATTTCAACAAGAAGCCCAGGGGCCTTGACGATCTGCTTGGTCACTTGCTAGTTAAAAGAATACCAGTAACGTTTCAACTTAACAAACAGTACAAAGATCCCTGAATATTTAAGTCAAAACTAGGTACAAGGTCGTCAAAAACTGGAAATGCACCGAATGACCCCAAACTGACCTTGAACACTTAACAGTTAAAGGTACTCTATACACACTAAATACTTACCCCTGAGGCCCAAATTTTGGTCCGTTTCGCTCTTCGATTAGTCGTTTCCGAGATACAACATGTACAAGGTCAGCGAAAATCGGAAATGCACCAAATGACTCTAAACTGAA
>JAAUYG010051351.1_pt1 | contig 11071 bp, 8 predicted proteins | sample 7278091 | NCBI WGS metagenome assembly JAAUYG01 (sample SAMN14350201, study PRJNA611818) | marine sediment metagenome | isolation source: surface marine sediment (0.6m) | place: French Polynesia: Moorea | collected 2018-08
ACAGTGCACTCGAAGAGTCTCAGCAAAACGAAGGACCCCTCCCCCCCCCCACCACCACCCGGGCGCGTCCCACCTGGGTCGCGGCGCCGGGTCGTGGCAGCGGTGCGTCTTCGCCAGCTTCGCCTTCCTCCTGGGCACCGCCCCCGTGCACCTCAAACTCGTGTTGCGCATCGCCCGAACTTCATACATGACTGAACGCAACTCCACGCCAATCCAGGACTCCTTGTTTCTTGTCAACTTCAATGGATTGTCAATTCTGATGCATACGTATCCGTAGGAGACACGTTAATCTGCACGGTGCGCTCCCAAGTTTATTCCAAACAAAACCTTTTCCTTCTTCACGTGTCCTTGGACAGTACGCTTGATTTCACAGTTTGGCATCCAAGAAAGTCGTCGAAATCAACTGCCGTTTGTTCGTTCCCATTTCAAAGCTGCACTGGGGCCAAACACTTATCGCACAAAGCAGTCTTTTCTCTCTCCTCTTTCGGCATCCACAAGAGCTGGCTATCATTTGAAACGGGCACAGATTGGTGCAGCCGTGGCAAGTTGTTTGCTCCAATGGTAAACACAGATAAGAAATCCAGTCACCGCGTGCTTTCAAAAAGTAGATTCTTCTGACCAATCACTCCACAGTGCTGATGTCAGTCTGATTCAAGTTGACACACTCTTGTGGAATGGAAGCAGCACATTACTTTTCAACCCCAAACACCATTTGGTCCACAGAAGAAACATTCCCATATCCAAAAAAAGTTCTCCAAATGTGTCACCACACTTCATACGTACATCAAAAATAAGAGGACTAATTAAAAGTGATGAAACATAATTGCGAAGAATCGCTTCAGCCTGTAACAATGGCCTCACTGAACAACCCAATTACGGCCACATGCCACCCAGGTTGCCCATGTCTTCAGCATTCATAATTTCAGGCCAAGATATGCTACTTGGCAACATATGGAAATCACCATCTTGATCTCTGCCGAGTCTAATGACCTCTCATAAAGTATGGGAACAATGTATGCTCGGCATATTCATGAGTCTTGATTCAAATATGGCTCGAGGTTGTCAATGTTTGATCAAGAACTCGAGATAATCCTCTTTCCCAACTGGTCTTATCTTTGACCACATTTTTGACATCACCCAGTGTTTGGTTACCAGAAGCAAACTTCAAATGAATTGACTGGTCACATTCTTGTGAAGGAAGTTACCAGTGTGAACGTCAAAGGTCATTGTATCATTCTGTGCAAAACAAATTGCCCTTTTCTGATGGTGATGATAAGAGCTCCCCTCTTCCTGGTCTGGTGGTTACGTAATTTGCCAGAGAGCTGTCGTGTTACCAAGGCAACGCATTGACAAGATGTTAAAACCTAAATCTGCGCCGAGAGCAACTCGTCAACACCGCAAAGCGACTTGCTCCCTAGCAGAGACCTGCCCCTCTTTTGCAATTGTTTCTTCCAAATGAGTTGCGGACATCTTGTTCATGTTTTCCAAAGGTGATGTGCGTCCCCCCATGAGATTTGGAAGGCGAGTTTTGGACATGGTTTCCAAATCTCATACTACAGGTTTGAGCTGAAGGGGATTCTTCCACATGTAGATGAAGGAATTGCAAAATTTGACCAACACTCGTTCTCGTGCAAAACTCCCAAAACAAACAACATTGTTCCAGTACAATCGACAACAAAATCTCAGATCTGATTTTTCCCGTTGATGAAAAGCACTCTGGTCACGGAAGCAAAAACATCACGACTCTGCCTCAGGAAATGAGCAGGAACCGTACTCCTGCTGTAGATAGTGGAGATAGCAGCAACAGCATGAACACGCAGGAAGCAGACAGTCTTGAGCCTCGTTTGAAACAAGCCTGGATGACAAGACCACATGCATTTTTAATCACTGAATGATGCAAATTTTCCAGTGTGAACAGCGTGCACTATGGTTCTCTTGATCCAGCGAACTCACTTGCACGAGAACTGTGCATCAAGTATTGAATAGACGACAACAGCATTGATTCCCAGGGGAGAAATAAAGGCCGATCACAGTCGAAGTGTCCCGAAGACTGATGAGCTTTCTTTTGCGCTATTGAAACCACAAGAAGAAAAACAATTCATCAGCGTGCATTGCCTTTCTCGTAAATACAGGAATCCATGTAAATGAGGCAAATAACCTGAATGAAAAATCCATCCACCCAAAAGAAAATCAGCAATGAAGCATACACGGGAAAATTCTGCCAAATGGGAAACCTGACCTTCCTTTTGGTCTGTGTCGCTTGTTACGTATGATGCCAAGTGACCTGGAGGTCCAGTCTTTGTGTGAAGGCAAAACCAGAAAACATCTTCAAACAACCAATTTTGGAAAAGGTCGGACTTATCTTGAGCAACCATAAGCAACATCTGCAAACTTGACAGCTGCTCGAGGGGAAAATGGCAAACTTACGGCATGTTCAAACACACACAAGAGAATAAACAGAAAACAGTTCTAAACAAACTGATATTTCTTTTGTTTGTCCACAAACTCTTCAGAAAACGATTTCAGCAAGCTAGAAGTCATTCTGGAACAAAAACTCAGTCGTAATAATTCATCCACGAAAACCATACAAAAGCTCCCACAGCTCTACTTCTCCCCAATCTGGAAACTTTTACCTTTGATTGTGTAATGTACATTTGGACTCTATAGTTTCTCGCTGTTTTTTTGCACAATGGCCTGCGGGCCTGGGCCTTCATTGCTACCTGCGGCTGCGGCTGTTCTGAACACTGGTTGTGAAAGGCAAAACATTCAGAACCACCGTACTAATCACCGGTCATCAATTGTTCGCTATTTGTACGACTTTGAAGTCGGTCTGTTAAACACAGGAATTCTCAAGGGGTTTCTTCAAAAGGTAAATATTGACCTAGGCTCTGGGATAGTCAAACACAGGTTCAGAAGCGAAGCGTGCATTTCAATTGACGAATCTGATGAAACATACTCAGACAGCAACAAGTACGCTTCGTCAGCGTGAAGGCCGAGCATCGCCAACCGTCCATCACGTGATCACGTGACACTGACCCCCCCCCCCGGGGCTGACGAAGGGTCCCCCCGTCCCGACTTCGTCGCGCTCGGCTAAAAAGTTTAGCTTCTCGTCCTTGACCAAGAACATGGCTTGTCAAAGTTTGCCCTTTGCAAAATACAGTGTTGATAAAAACACAGTCATGTCTCCAGTTTTCATCACGAAGTAATTCCGCCACTTCGTGAACTTCATTTTCTGCCAATTTTTTGGTGACATGTCATTCTGCAAATGAATTAGTTTTTCTCTCCAAAGCAACGTCGACTGTGGCAAAAAAACCTCTCCAACCGGCAAATGCTTCGGTACCTGCAACAAGCTGTCAAGTTGAATCTGGTTGCTGATTTCAGCTTGAGGCAACTCGAACAAAGGCCACAGAACTCTTTGATGCTTTCGCAGAACTGAACACCGAAGAATAGAACTGTGTGCAAATTGTTCGGCCAACATTACTTTTGACTGTCGTCCAGGACAATGACTTCAGCTGCCACAGTTCTGGTAGCTGTGGTGGGGATCTTAGACGCACAAAGCAGAGGATACTTCTGGGCGCGTGTGTGATGGGGGCTTGGGTGAAGAGCAATGTCTCACGGAGGAAGGGGTTGTCGAAAGCTGCTTGCTGTCTGTGTCTTTGGCGACTTGGTGGCAGCAATATCCCAAGTAACTGGACTAACTGAGCTTTTTCGTGGGGTTTCAACCACATCAGACACACCTGCCCGTTCTATCCGATTCCGAATCATAGAAATGGTGCTCTCCAAGAAAGCATTGATTGGCGTGGGTGGAGACCAGTTGCAGTGTTTTTTTTGGGGGGGGGCACTAAGTGATGTCAATCACATTCCAACCGCAAGTGTCATAAACAACGGGTTGTGGCAATCAAACCAATGACAAATGAACAAGAATAAGAATTTCTCGCCTCTGGCTTCGTCTGGCTATGACAGATCAGTGAGCACAAGTTCGCCTTCCTGGAATACCCCAGATCACAAAGCATTGCATTTTCAGGGGCAACTTGTTTCATTGCGTGGAATAATTCGCTCCAACAAACATTTCATTGAAGGCCAAATAACACGGACGCTCGTGAGTACTGATCCTCTGTTTCCAACGCAGCAAATTTAATCAGTTTGGGTAATGTTCTTGAAATTATCACTGCTGTTTAGGCAGTACAGCGGGGCATTCAATTGCACTGATTTCAGCTGGGAGTAAATCCTCAGAATCTGAGCCCAGAAAGCCATTTTCCACCTCTTGGAACACAGCTCAGTAAAGGGCGAAGTCTGTTTCTGGTGAATTTCTTTTCCCGGCTGTTTTTATTGACACAAGGTCACACGTCACGAGACCTTCGCAAAGGCTGACCATAAGCTTAGAATTCCCCCAAACAGATCAACGAGAAAAGCGAGGAGAAGTATTCAATAAGGACATTAGGCAAGCAGTTTACTTGTTGGGAGGCAGCTGCATTGAGACTGGCGTTTTTGCGACTGCCACGAATTCTGTGTGTTTGCATCAATGGGAAAGCAAGTACTCAATGGATTGGAAGACGGAAGGAGATTGAAGTGAAAACGTGAGCTGAATCCACTTGTCGCAAATAACGAGCAAAAATCGTCACACGCGCCGGGACTGGAAGAAAGAAAGAAAGAAAGACAGGGATAATTTTCAGTCGGAGCAGTTTCAATCCATCGGGAAATTTCCATCAGACTGACAGCCCCAGAAAACGGAACTCCATTAATTCCATAAGTTTTTTTGCAGGTGCAATTTGCAGAATTCTGCACCGAAATGTATTGTCTTCAGGAAACCAGAAACTCTCAAAGATAAGTCTTGGTCAATGCACCGCTTCCATTTCCAGCTGGCTCTCTGTTGGGAGGAAACCACACCACATTTCGCATTCCCCACAGATCCATTCACAAACAGATGTCCACAGATGGCATTTCCACTTCATATGGAATCCTGCGGATGTGATATCCCCTCCAATGGATGATCTGGGAAAGACAATACAACCTCGTGAGAGTCCAGGCCTGATCCATATCACATTGATTTCCATTTGTCTGGACATCATAACGCCAACACAGACACAGCACGAGGTTCATCCGTTCTGGAGGATGAAATGGACCAAATGTGCATGACAGGAAGAAAATCTGCCCAAAGTCCAGATTGGTGAAGTCAGATGTCATTTGGGACTTCGGTGAATATTTTTCTGTGTCCAGGATTTCAGTTTTACTTGCCTGTCCGTTCAAATTTGGTTGGTTCTGCGTAGATTACTGAATTCTACAATTCTTTTTTCTTCTGCACAATTTTATGATTTCCCGCACAATTTTGCCAGGCAGCTGGACCAGTCAGACCGCGCATCCTGTATCTACTTTGGTCTTGCAAAACCAGAGTCGCTCTCACCTTTTTCCAAATTCAGTTTTCCCATCGACCCAAAGAGATTAGCCCACTGTTAGTGACGCAAAAAATGAGTGAGAATTTAGAATCACTGCAACTCCTATTGTTTGATCAGGTTGAATCAATTCATGGATGACAAAGGTTTCCAGTCCAGCTCTATTTAAATCTGCATCAACAATAAATGAGATATACGGGCGAAGAAAAACACAGAACAGCTGCGAACAGCAACCACACATTGTCAAGCAATGATAACCTCTTCAGCACTGAGGTCTAGATCAAGTGAAACTGAAACATTCCAGGCAAAAAGATGAGCAACGGTGAAGAAAGACAGATGACAGCTTCTTGACACAGGAAATCCGTCAAGCTGTCCTGTCAAGTTGTGGATCTTACAGATGAAAGAGGTTTGCTGAACCTGGGGTTGAAGTGCATCAACACAGGTACGCTGGAGTGTGCTGTCCCTTCTTTGGTGAAGGAGTTAACCTGGCCCAAACCGTAAATTCCTGAGGACAATCTTTCACCACTTGACGCTTCATCATCAAGGCAGGACATCTTCCTTCTTGAAAAGGACGGCAGGAGGGACCTTGGTGACTGCGGAAAGAGTGGGGCAGAGACATCTGCTATTTAGGATGAGGCTGCAGCCCAGAAATATCTTTTTGCACGTTTGATTCATCTGTTTGTGTGACCCGGATTCTCTTTCTGAGTGAGAAATGATAGACAGACGGAAACATCTGACGGAGGCTGAACCTGAGAAACGGCACCTGCGTAGGTCCAAACAATCCACTGTTACATCCAACAGGAAATGTTCAGGAGGCAAAAAGTCTGTGCAACGTTTTTTCCAGCCTTGCAGCATCTTGACAGACATGGTGAAACATCCGCAAGTCAACTTGTGCGCAATGTGTACAAGCAAAGATTTCTCTTGCTCCAAACGCAGAAAACTACTTTCAGAGAATGTCTTTCTATCAGCAGCACAAGTACACACTTTATTACGACTCATTCTTCACTTTGAAGTACGAGCAACTTGACAATCCGAAGCCCAGTATCCTTTGTACTTGGTAGAAGAAAATGCTCCTACACATCGGGGAGCATCCTGATATCGCAACAGCCGGTTTGAAGTGGACTGTCAACACCAGCTCGTTAAAAGTACTCCACAATTTGTAACCATAAACTTTTTCCCAGAAGTTTCAACCAGGCATCCTGTTACCAGTTACTTTTTTTGCCTGGTGAATGGCTCAGCCTGTGTAATGTTTTTTTCAGTGAGTGTTTTGATACACTTACTGATTTTTTCTTTTTGCTGTGAGCGATGTCCGTGAGAAGATAGGGAATACTAATCAGATTTTAACCTCAATCAAGTGCCACCGCCATTTACCAGAACCACAATGCACCTTTTTGCATGTCTACACAACGGAAAGTGGCTTTCATGGTGCCCTTTTCTCCTGACTCCGCTTACCCCTGAGTGAAAAGACGACTCACAAAAGGGCATCTTGGCAAGGGTCACTGGGTATGTGGGTAGGTCAGGCCGTGTTGTTCAAAGTCCTGAACTTTCAATGGTCAGATCCACATGGTACAGATAACAAGGTCAGAGTGATAAAAGCTCCAGGTCAGCGCTGTTGTTTATTCGTCTGAGTATCCAGGGCTGGTGCATACTTGGTTTCTTCCGTCTGGGCAAACACGCTAATCTTCTGCTACAATCGACAAGTCTCTGTCTGCTCTTGTCTGTGTGTTTGTTTGCAAGAGCCGGGCAGCAAAGGTCTGAAGTGGTTCATCCTGTTCTGTTCCGAGTGGAATCCTGCCTGGTTTCATGAGAAAGTGACACCAAGAAGAAATTTTTTGTCGTTGCCTTGGAGAAAATTGTGTGACATAAAGATCAAACACTGTGAATCTAGTTGATTTGTGCTCTCTGCCTGCCAAATGCAAACAGAACTTGCAAAAAGTGGACTTCAGAACGTCTGACCAAACGGAACGGGAAGCAGGTCAAGTCAGCAGAATCATGACTTGCGGGTACCACAGGCTCGTCATAGCAGGAAGTGTACATTCCAGGAAACAACCAACCACAGCATCTATCTATCTATCCAGTGATTGATCTGTTGGGTTGTGCACGCAGACGTACACGTGCGTGTTGACAAATATGCATGAGCAAAGCCTGAAGCGCAATATATACTTCAATACTTCTGACAAAAAGTGAGAAAATATGGATTCAAACGTTTCACTTTTTGCACGAACGGCGCAGAAAATGTCATTTGCCAGAAGCTGTGGGAAATGCAAAACTGAAAAGAGATCTGCACGTGCAGAGCTTACAGGAAGCCACCGAACTCGATGCGGATCGTGCAGAAATGCGAATTCGCAGCAGGTAACAAGCAATCTGAGAATGTTGATCTGCCCTCGTAAGTGGGAATGGGGAAAAACACTTTGAATGCCAGAAACGTAACAGCTATAAGACCCTGCATCTTCAATCAGCAGATCTCCACCTGCAGGTTTCAAAATGCAGGAAGCCAAACACCTATCAATTTCCGTGAACCTTCCTGTTATTGTATGTAATCAGCCCAGTCTATGCCCAACAAAAACTTGGCTGACAGAACACAACTACGCAGAAAAAAAAGTTCCAGGTACATAACACAGGTACAAACAATCACCTTCAAAACAGATTCATTGCCTGTGGTGATATGTTTTTGAATCTTTTTTCCGCAGCAAGAAACTAAGAATCTGCGACAACAAAACAAAATCTATGTTGAATACTCACAAACCTGGAAAAGTGTATCCCTTGTTGACCCGACGGTTGGTCAGAAGACAGAACAGTAGATCTATCCAATGTGAAGAAAGTCTGTTCAGGTTCTGCTCTTTCACCCAATGAACAACTAACTTGTCTATCAGCACATCCCGTGTAACATTGCATTGGAATGTGACTGCTGCGTTTTTCCTAGCATCCGTAACATCGCTGCACACAGCTGTCCGAGTTGCGAACCTCACCCCCTCACCACAACAGAAGAAAAATTCTTCTCGGAAGGCAGATTTTTCCTCCGGTTGTTAAGACTTTTGGCAGAAGCTAATCCAGTGTAATTAGTGGTAAATGTCGAAGCTGTACATTTCCCACCGTCTTATCAATCGTCGAAGCGATTCCGATTGTATCCGCACCGAATGGTACGAATAAACGTCCGGGTGGATTTGAGCGACTCGGAAACGAATTGCAAGTGCAACCTGTCCGCCTACTGCGTTCTAATCTCCACAGACAACACTGTTCTCATTCGTTTGCAGAATCAGAAAGATCTGAACGCTATTCCAAATGAGATGAAGGTCCACTGATCTGTGAAACTGCAAGCTGGTTCAATGCAAGTTTTGGTGCACTGGATTCTTACATTTGCGCTTGTAATTGCACAAACATCCAGGCAATGGTGAACCACGGTGACGTACAGCACACTGGAAACCCAAAAACATCAGTCGTTCTGACGCACATTTTTCCTTGCTGTTTTGTGGTTTCTTATCACTGTTGTGGTTTCAGCCCTAATTCTCAAGTATTGTTCCTGTAAACTCCGGCCAAAATACACAGTGTGAAGTGAACACAATAGGATAGAATTTCTAATTGTGATAGAAATACGTGAAGCGCACCAAGTACATGTGGAGTATGTGTATTTCCAGCTCCAGCCACACACAGTGTAAACACACAATCATTCACCAGTCGTTCCACACAACGCACTTCCTTGGATTGCAGTAACCCTTTGCACACATGATTCCAGATTGCGTGGCACTGTGCCAATGCACTCACTCATCTGCTTGCAATGCTGGAAGCTGGACAGTTTGTTCAGATTGTTGCAATGACTTGTCGTAAGTAGGTCACCTGCGGAATCCATTTGGGTCTGAATACATTTCTCCAGCTGTGTGCCAGAAGTCCTCACTTGTTGCTTCCTGGCACTGGAGCCTTTTTGCGGAGCATGTCTTCAAGGCAAGGAAGAATTTCGTGGGTTCATTATCCACCAACACCGTCAGGACTTTTAATTGAACAAATTGGAAAAGATCTGGGCTGATTTCGTCAAATGTTCTCAAATTTGCAAAGGCTCCACAGTCCGTGGCCTATTCCACTCATAAAACGACTTCGCAAGCTTTCGAGCATTTCCAAATCCTTTCGCAAAGTTTGAGGAAATTTGCCCCTGCACTGCCCCCTGCCCACCACGTCTACGTTTGTGCATTGAACTTTTCCAGGAGGGAAGTCCATTCAACTGCCCGACAGGAACAGCAATGCGAAATATTCAACACGTGCAATCCAAAGCAGCAGGGCGGTTGGCTTCACCTTTGGAAGTCACTTACCGATCTCCGCCACGGCACCAAAGTCCTTCACGAAAATCTCTATTTCAATGAGGGAATGCGCGACTAAATGAATGAACCTCATCAGAATCAGACAGTAGTGCTTCAATGAAGTGAACATGAGATAATCTTCAACTTGAACCGGGTTTGACCTCCCAAGATAAAACAACTAATATTTACTTCTGGTAAAGGGCACACAAGAGCCTGGTACGGGTTAACGAGGGCTCCACGGCACGAGTAATCTACTGGGTTTGGGGTCCCGTAACTGATACGCGAACTTACTCCAATGAGCACGAAATGTTCAGAAAAGTACACCAGTGCAGGAATCACTTTCAGGTAAATTGAATTTACCTCTCAAGCAGTTCTTAAATCATGTCCTTGACAAATGCACTGCCACAGGAGGGAATCCGATTTGGACAAGCTCAGATGTCATGTTCCTGCCCTGAACTTTCCATTCAACGCTTCAACTTCGACCGATAGACGGTGATGCCACCGCATAAAATCAGACAATTCTGAGTCAGAACGGATTCCTCTTCTGCAATGGACTGGTGGCCAAGACCATTTCTTCATGTCACCACTCCAAATGGTGTCTCTCTTGACCATCAATGCTGCAGTTGCTCCTTTTGACAGCAACAATTCGCAAACTGCAGAATCTGTGATGCCAGATGTGTCGCCCCTCCCAGGTGGGAAAATTTGAACTCATTCTCAAGTATGGATGGGTGGCGGATTGGCTGTGGAAGTGAGAGGGAGGAAATACCTTGATGCCTCTTGGGGGATGGAGCGGGTTCCAGGCGTACAGGGGACTTTGTCAAAACCAGGCTGGTTGCTAGCTGGCTGGGGGGCGGGGTGATGTTCACTTCTTACAGATTGGCCTGATGCTTTGCAGTGACACAAGTCCGAGGCCGAAAGCCCCCGCCCATCCAACCCCGGCACAGACCTGATTTCCAGTTTAGAGATTGTTGGTGTACCTCAATAACTGTTGCCAAGCACTCTCAAATTAGGCCACTGTTCGGCTTCCGTGGCAACGCATTTCACGCCAATTACTTCGGGGTATTGCACACTGGACATCAATAATTCTTCGCTTCATTCTTTCAATCTGTTTGAACTCTTTGATTTGCTGTGTGTGGATGAGAGAAACAGTTTGCAACCTTTCAAAGCTGCATGAAAGTTCGTAGGATCCAAATTTGTTTTGTTTTGAAATTTTACTCGAGGCAGACAGCGAAGCTTCTGTTCACACCTCGGACAGCCTGAAGCACACACACACGGGGAGCACGTTCCACAGATATCAGTTCAAAGCCTCTTATCAGCATTCCCATATTGCTCGCTGAGAGTTATTCCACAACACTGTCAAATTTCGCACTCTGCTTTCAACACAGCTGAATC
>JAAUYG010188995.1_pt1 | contig 11071 bp, 10 predicted proteins | sample 7278091 | NCBI WGS metagenome assembly JAAUYG01 (sample SAMN14350201, study PRJNA611818) | marine sediment metagenome | isolation source: surface marine sediment (0.6m) | place: French Polynesia: Moorea | collected 2018-08
CCCTCTCATTTAATATTCAAATGCAATAAAATGTGCGGGGGACGAACACGCATTTCGTCACGCGCACGTCAATGCAAACTGCGAAGTTATCAATTTGATCAGCCAACCGACAGCTTTGCCAACAACCACAGGAGATAAGCCAATGAAACACTATGCTCAGCCCCAGATAAGGTCAATGCCAAAACACACTCACACACAAAGCCTCCAAGATGGGTATCATCCTCGCACACAACTTTGAATACACCTGTACGCATCCGGTTTTTCTTTTCTTTTCTTTTTTTTTTTTTTTGTGGTGGAACTTGAAAAGAGACATGATTCTCGCAGTTGTAACATCAATCGAAAACTGTGATCTAAATACAGCCCGGCCACTGATCTATTGCTAATACCTGTTGACCTTTGGGGTCAGACGGGGTGGCGGCCCCTGAACTTAAATGCATGTTAGTTACTCTTGGATGAGAGGCAGGGTACTTGCTCCCCTGCGAGAATCGTTTAACGATTATTTACGCCGAAAATATCTGTTGCGTCTATCAGGTGATCTCAGCGTATCTCTCACGCAATGCGCATTTTCTTGCACAAAATTACCACCGTAAAACGTCCCTCCGTCTGTTTGTGGGTAATTGCAAACAGGGGAAAAACATCTAAATTGCAGTAACTGCTCCCTGTGTGCAGGTCATAATTGCTGCTTGATCTCAAGATGCGTGTCTCTTTGGGTGGAGCAGTGGTAAAAGGAGAGACACCATGAATAGATAAAGGGACACGCATAAGTCTGAGACGAACCAACACCCCCCCCCCAACAACTGCATTTCTTTGCAGGGCAAATTGGACCGTGGTTTTCTTTCTTTCTTTTCATGCGGCCTTTTTAGACGGCTTCAGAGCCGCCGTCACTCAAGAGACCAGGCGAAAACAAGAATGGCCCCGTGGTTTTGCTGCACTTCTGGGTTTCCTTGCAGACAAAAGCAGTGGAAACACAAAGAGCCTGAATAGTACACTAGATCTACACCGGTGTGAATCAGTGGCTGAAATCGCTGACCTCACAAACTACGCAAAACATCATCTCCCTGTGATAAGAGACGCACACAACGTAGCAAGCCGCCTTTTCTGCACAACTTCAGAATGTTGTTCTGCATTGCAGGCAGCTCTCTCGCTCTCTCTCTACCTTTCAGACAGACAACCGCAGTAACATGTCACAAGGCGCGGGAAGGCACGACACGCACACACACTGCGTGTGGTGCAATCCGATCCCCACTATCCGCTCTGGGCTTTCCTAGAAATCCCACCGGGAGCTGCACAAACCCACAGGCGGCTCGCAGTGATACACCACGGGATTTTTTCCTGTGCAACAGGCTTTGTTCGTGCCTGGTGATTACAATGCACCTGACAAGAGATTAGCACTTCAATTTTCACGCAACAAGAGAAATGCAATGTTCCAATTCAAATTTTGTGACACTTGCATAAATTTATCCATGAATCCCAGTGACGAGCAAGAGAGGCAAACGTTACTTTTAGGGGTTTTTGAAAATAGACATTGAGTTTATATAGTAAAATGTTGGCCAATAGAAGGAAATCTTGTTCAATTTTAGTTGCCTATAAGGGAACAAACTTCTAACCAAATTTTGTTCTTTGACTGTGTTTTGCTACTAAATAAACTCAATTTTTGTTTCCTCATGCCCCTATAAGTAATGTTTGCCAGCAAGAGATATGTGATTTTGGTTCGTTGCAGAATGCTTTGCTGGATCTGAAACAGACAACCTTTGCTTCCTGCTCTTTTGTCTCAATGAATCTGGAAGCAAGTGTGGTTGGAGTGGGCATCTTCCCCTGGAGTCTTCGCTTGCTCTGAGAGTAATAGATGACCAGAGCAAGGAAGTTCTCATTTGCCAAGAAAATCCACTTAGCTGGCCCATAGATAGCGATTAAATACTTGACTCCGGTTTAGTAGTTACTTTGCGGGTCAATTTACAGGTAATTTAGCCCGTTCTTTGGACATTTTATATTTATCAACATCAGCATGTGCCTCCTGTATCCATGGCGTACCGGATCCACTGCTTGATCCTGTTGCACAGTAGTGTCAGTGTCAGTTTTCCTTCGCGCACACAAAGCTTGCATAACATCACTGTGCACAAGCGTGATTCATTCATTTCCTGTACCTTCAGCTGTAGTTTGTTTCACTCAGGTAAAGACAAAGCTCAATGCAGATTGCCTGTGTGGAAAGGAACCTTCCCATAACCCATTCCGCCTACCAGTTCAAAATCTCTCCGGAAAAATACGAAATGCAAATAATTACTGTTGCTGATAGCAACACAGATAACAGGAGTTGTCAGTAGAAGGCTTTTGCAACTAAATCTACCTTTTAATTCCATGAAGAAACTCAGTAACGTTTTCTTTAAAAATTGAAAGCAGCGAAGCAATGTGATAAAAACACAGCTCACAAATTGAAATGCCTTGGCAATTTTCCTTCCACCCTGTGACAAAGCTTATCCACTTACTCCGATTCTTGTCCGATAATGCTTCTTACGTAACGGGTTAACAGCCATAAAAGTCCTTAATACTTTACTCTCCGATTTCACCAGGTACTTCAAAGTACAGGCCAAAGTATAGATTTACCCTCAGGCAAAACGTGGCCCACAGAAGCAATGGGTATGTACATGTATGGGCTGCCCGGGGTGTAACTGAAATCTGAGTTTAGAATAACGAATTTACAATGCATAAGGCGAGCCCACACAGAATTTTCGAACAAATGGAAGTAAATGAAGCGAATCTCAAAGGATGCAACCCTGTTTTCACACCAGAACACTCCTTGCTACAAAACGCAAGGAAATGCCAACCGAAGTTTTTCAATTCTTCCCGTTGAAGTCTCTGGAACAGAACAAGGATGTGAGAATTCTACCCAAGCTGCCACCATTTTAAAACCCCCCTTTCTTTTTGGCGTTCATCAGTTGGCAGGAAGGGGTCAAACCAAACTACTCCATCTGTGGCAACGACGACGGCACCATTTCTCAGGATAAGCCGCTTCACAACCCCCTTTTAGCAGCTCGCGGCTTAAAAACTGAACAAACTGGTCTTGTCAACAGATAATGGAACACCACCCAGAACCCAAAGGAAGAGGTTAGAAGGGTGAGCAGGTATAATATCTCCAGCATCGGAATCTTTCAGCATTAGATAATTGAGCATTTCGCATCATGTAGACAGATGGAGAAAAAAGATGCCTGTGATAATGTCAGGCAAAATGACTAAATTACTGGCTGTAGTAGTTGTGGTAGTTTCGCCCCAACTATCACGAAAGACCTTGAAAAGTGCAAAATACTTCCGACAAACAGATTCCCAGAATCTCGTCCAAGTAAGAGCAAAAAACTTCCAGATATGTCAAAACAACAAACAGCGAAAATTTGGCTTTTTTGTTTGTTGGTGTTCTGTTCTTTGTGAGAACAAAAAAAAGCAGCTTGAAAGGCAGCTTTGTGCGAAGGATCCAAGTTGCTCTCCATGCGACATAAATATAAGATCAAAAAATGCTTCAAGAGCACATCCTCCGAACAGCTGCTGAATCCTTGCGAGTGCGCTGCCGAAAAAAGTGCCCCAGTCGACTGCAGTCCTCACATAAAAAGCATTGGACGGAAGTGCCAATTCACCAGAACAGAGGCAGAGAAAGTGCGAATTGACCTGAGGGAACTCAACTCATTGGAAACATTACACAACAACACAACTGTGAAGCACAACAGTCCAGTGCACCCGCCCACCTCCCAAAAAGCAAATGCCACATTGGGCGTCTCCACTTCGAACAATTTCTCTTTGAGCGCAAGGAATATCCATGATCCAGTCTGATTTGCAATCCATCCTTTTCCATCCAGAAACCACCAGTGAGTGATATCCAAAAAGACTTCCGTTTGGCATAGAAAAAAGAGAATCACTGACGCCTAACAGATCACACATCTCTGTCCACACACAGCCTCGACATTTCTCACGGCCATCCTCATCCAAGGGACCACTATGCGCAGCGACACAAAACAGAACCACCGCTTCCTGATGATCTCGTTCTTGCTGCTTTTCTTCTCAACACTTTGAACATTGGTGTGCGGGGTGTCTGGCTTGGTCCCAACCTAGGAGGGCAGCGAGTGACATGGCAACTAGAGATTTGGCCCCAAAGGCCAAGGTACTTCGCTGCCGCCATCCACGTGGCACTTTAGTGGGGAGGGGGTTGACTTTGTCCTTACTTGGTTGATGGATGGCTGGCAGGGGGTGGCATCCATGGGGGTGGCGTCAAGCCTGAACCACCTTTTTTTAAAGGTAGCGAAGGAAAGAAGAGTTTGGCGTTTTGTAGTGGCAGGGAATGCAAGGGGAGAAACAAAAAGTATTGACTGGCGTTGGCTGAGACAAATGCAAATTGAACAGCACAACACTCTTTGCTGAAAAAAGATGACACAAGACAAGACTGATTGGTGACCTTGGATGTTGCTGTCACGAGACAATGTTTTGACGGCTAAGTACTCGAGTACTGAACAACCGTACTCACCTCAATCTGGGTCGCTATCAGTGTATCCCATAAAACAGCCTCAATGTAGTAGTTGGTTCCTCCAACAATCACAGGCATTTTGTTCTGGGACAGTAAATTATCAATCTGTACGTTGCGTCAAGGTTCAAAGTTTCAGAAGGCCCAAACAAAAAGCGCAGTCTCAGTGCAATGCCAGTGCGTGAGTCCACCCTGATGGGACAACCGTCCCTCCCTCCCCACACTGCATCACGGCTATCAGAATACTCCATGAGATCAGTAAGTGTTGCTCACACTTTGTTGCAGGTTCCAATTTTACGGACCAATGGGTTGTTTTTCCTGGTGCACCTAAAAATCCCCATGCGTGCAATTTTACGTTCACTCGGAAAAACCAGACGAGATTTGTCCATTTCTTACACCTGAGCGACCTGATGTTCCTCTTGACCTTGACCTGTGTTTTGACCCATCTCAAGCAGGACAACGGGGACAGAATCCCACAACGCTTCCGGAAATCGCACTTGTCCATTCTGACAGAACCAAAGTGATTCTTCTGACGATTTCTCGTCACAGCAAGTCCCCGTTGTGAGTGGACCACACCCATTCCCATCCCTGAGTCCAAGGCCGAAAACGCATGACGAGAACTGGTGTATTCCACCAAGTGTGGTTGCATGAAAGAGTCAGGCTGGACAGATTCCGAGGTGACAACCAGTTTTGGAGTGTGGAATGTGCCAAGGCACAAATGCGTTTTCTGTTTTCCCTCCCCCCTTCCCCATTTCCTTACCTCCTGACAACTGTGGCACAACCAACCACACCCTATGGAACTCATGAGTGAAATAACAACAGGCAAATTACTTAGTCTCGTGGCCAAACTCTCTTTTCTTCACTGCCTTTCTGAAGACCATTTGACTCCCACCGCAAGGGCCGTTTCCAGCACTTTGAACATCGAAAAGGATACGATGGGCACAGCTTTGTTCCTGAAGTCGATCACTGTGTAGTTGCATTTCAGCGGATTCACATAGTCGATCATGTGGTGCCGACATCGTTTTCTTTCTTCCTCTGTCACTTTGTTCGTCACAATATCCAATCCTTTGTAAACCTGGAAAATAGTAAAACACAGTGGTCAGTAGATGCCAGTCACGTCCGAACGTTAGTGTGGGCACTGGCTTCACTTCTAGAGTGAAGAGGACGGAAACCAGATGAGACCACCTTCAGGGACCAGGACATACAGGCATTGGACCGAGGTCCGACAAAAACACGGATACAGAAGTAAATGTATATTCAGAAGGGGGTCAAAGTTCAGATTGAATTTTGTGGAAGGAGGCATTTAGACTCTGGTTTGCTTCAAAACCATGCGCCAAACAAAAGGCATCTCACTTCACAATACACACGTGGTCACCTCAAAACTGCCCCCTTCAACTAGATCCATACCAAAGTCTGTGTTTCCCACAAACCCAAGCACCGACTTCTGAGCAGTAAACATATTTGGTTATCGGTGTATTCACTTTTGGCTAAGTCCGCACATAATTATCAACACCAGGAACAATTGGAGCAGTTTCGATTGCAATTTTTCTTTGTTGACCTGACTAAAGTTGCATCATTGCATCAGAAGTCAGTCTGCTCACGCTTGCCTGATTTGATAAAGACATGAAAAGCCCGAAAACTGTCAGACAATACAAAGACACAAAATCCTTCCGACACTGCTCCACAATCCTGAATTTCACTGTTTTTAATCCGTATTTCACTGCAGGGTAATCACACGTGAAAGCACGTGCTGTGTGACCAATTCACTGCAGGTGCGGCGTGCACATGACACAGGGTCTTTACCTGCATAGAATCCGCACTGATAATCTCTCCATTGTACTTGCATGCTATTTCCAGAGCTAATTTAGACTTCCCTGCAGCAGTAGCTCCCAATATCACTACCACTGGCACTTTTCGCAGCACCTTGGCCGCCATGTTACTTCAGAATAGGCTCGTGCACTGAGTCACCTTCCTCTATTTCCTGTGTAAATTCTCGCCGGGAAATCGGTCAAATTTCCCCAGCGCCACCTGGAAAAAGCAGAACAATGTCGCCCCCTGGTCGCAAATTCTATTTGCCTAACTCTGCACAAAACCACTCCAGTTTCCGTGTGGGCGAGTCATTTACGTCTTTTTTTCCAGAACTCAATCGACACAATCCGCCCACCCCAGCTTGGCATCTGAATGTCTGACGTTCATTCGTCTCAAGATGCGAGAACAATGTTCGCCTGTCCAAAGCACTCCCTCACCCGCGACACACAACACAAAACTGCCACCCACCCCCTCAACCTTTCGTCCAATTCAAAAACAACTGTGGACAACGCATTTCTTTTGGGGCTTTCAAGATTCGATATTTCCCACGACGGAAAACAAAAGCAAAACGAATAACAGAAATCTTTGGTTAAATATAAAGATTTTATTGTGGTTATCTATGCTTCAATGTACAAAATTGAACACACTGGGTTGGAAAATAATTTATAATGTAAATAATATAAATGGAGAATGTGTAATGATCTGAAAATGAACCCGCACATCCAGCCAGATATGTAACATTTCCATTCCAAGTTTCTGAAAAGAGGATTCCAACCAAGCAAGAACAAAATTGCTTTGTTTACCGAAAATGCATTTGAAAAACTCAGTGCGTCTCGCTGAATGAACCTGTCGTCCCACTATCATTCCCTAATGACATGTTTCAGAACTCAAATTGGAAACGTCACACACCACACACAGAACTATTTCAACTATTTTTTGCACCAATCCAACCAAAAAACGGAAGACGAAAAGAACGCGCAAACACAAAATTCTGTACTGCAGGTCTTTTGCAAGTAAACTGAAATCAATCCAATTCTTGAATCTTCAGAGCAAGGGAAATTTTTCACAATGCACAATTTCATCATCATGAAAATTTTTCATTTTACATTTGTAGGCAAAGGCAATTCTCTTGAACAATGCACTATACGTGTACCTTGAAAATTCTAGGGCAGTTAGCGGCATTTTTTCACACTTGAATATTCCAACAGAATCTAATTCATTTCATTTACATCATTAGGAACACTACAACACAATCGTGAATAAGACAACCTTCACACCAAAGGTGGAACGAATCAAGATTTTTTTTTTGAGTTACGAAGTGCAACAAAAACCTACTGGTATTTCTGAAAACGCCTTTTTCAAAATGAACTAAAAACCACTCTTCACCCTTTTACAAGACAACCATTCCATTCCTACTTTTTTTTACACGTATTACAATGATTTTTCCTTGTCTGTACATGATAAAATGAAATGCGTGAAGAAAACAAGAAAAGTGATCAATTTTACAAAATTTACAACAACTTTGACTGTGGTAACCGTAAGATCCCCTTTGACCCAACTTCTCAACAAACAAAACGATTTTTCTGCAGCTTGGTCACTACAAACATAGGCCTAATTGTCCTTTCTACCTAGCTACCTGGCAAAATCATACAAATATGCATCTCCGTAGCTTCTTGTAACACAAAAAGAACGCTATGTACATGGGTTTTCTTGGAAGTATGTCGAGACAGAATCCCTTTGGATAAGGCACTTTTTACCTTCAAATGTCCAGTTCCCTTTTCACCCAACCCTCCCTCGAAATGCTCTTTTTTTTTTTTTAAATCCCCCGCCCTGCTGGCCCCACCCCTTCCCCAACCCAATCCCACGATGTGGCCGGAAGCTTTTTGTTAGTCAAGTAAAATGGTTCTGCAAGGTTATGTAAATTCATAATGCTGTCGCATGACCTACAATGAACAAGTGACGGTTTTACGAACACTGAAGAGCTTTGAGTCGCTCTTGCAATCTGCGGTTAGTCCTTTGCAGCTGTTCATATTCGGCCGACAGCTTCTTGTGTGTCCGGTTTAGTCCGAGAATGTACTCGGTGGCCTTTTTCAGGATGACCACTTTAGGGGCTCGCTCTTGTGAGTTCAACTCGGGGATGCGATCACGCAGGACGTGGAAACTGGATTTGAGGTCATTGCGACGTTTTCTCTCCAGAACGTTGTGTTGGGCCCGGCGCCCCTCACTGTCCTCAGAGTCTGAGCTGTTTCTGCTGTTGCCACTGCCTCTGTTGTTGTGGTGGTGATGGCCTCCGCGGTGGTTGCTGCTGTTGTGACCGTGGTTGTTGTGATGTCCAGATTGTAATTTGCGCACAACGGATTTGAGGTCTGTCGTGACACCGCCGGTGCTGATGCGGATTCGCTTCAACGCTGGTGCCCCGTGGTGGCTTCCTGGGGTAGAGGCACGGCTGCGTTTGTTGGGCGTGCTGGTACCTGACGTGGGCTCGCTTGACGGCGCCGCCGTGTAGTTGTGCATGGCAGCGACCTGGGCGCTCATGGAACTGGTGATGGTGGTCGCAGCAGACGCGAGGGGTGAAGCTGGGCTCGAGTGCACGGGCGACGTGGTGGGGATCGCACGCTGCTGTCTCAGGGTCAGCACCAGCGGATGGTTGAGGCTGCGTGTTGCCGTGTACTTGTCTGCCACCGTCACAACATCAATCTCTTCGTCTTCTGCAAAGCACATTGCACAATTCCCATAACTTCACATTCACACAACACTGTTACAACCATGGGGGCCACAGTGAGAGCAAGAGAAACCCAGAGGGGTGCAAGCAGCTTTGCTTGTGATAAGTTATCTTTTTCGTAATGAGCAACATTTTTTGCGCATCTTGATCCCCGTGATCAGAAGATTGTGAGCAGTTTTTAGTGCAGAAAAGCCACTGGAACAGCCAAAGCAGCCCAGACTACATGCAACAGCCATGTGCTGCCACTATTTATAGTGGCATGCTTTTTACACCAAAGAGCCGTCAGATAAGTGGGTTAGTGGTCACATGACATGCTTGGCTGTCTGCTGTAGTACATGGATGGTTTCGCAATGTCAAGTAGACGAATTCCGCAATTGAATGGGATGGGCCCTTTTTTCAATGAATTTCTGTCGGGTGTAGATCTCTTTTGACAAGAAATATGCAGTTTTGAGGGAAAAAATGCTGAACTTCTCAATAAATTGTCAGAACTTCTATTGATTTTGACTGGACTACCAGGAAAACTTCTAAACAAGTCATTGAATTACACATTTGATGGCATTAGTCATTTTTGCCTGGCACAATCTGTCAATGGTTTCAACGACCCAGAGAAAGCTGATCCTGCCAGGTTTCCAAACCCCCATTTGAAAATCCATCGCTGTTTTAATTTATGCCTCGTCTGCCACGTTGAAGTGGCATTTGCAAAGGCGGACACTGAACATCTTATCAGATACAAACTGATATCAGATATCAGCACCTTAACTAGAGAACAGGTAAAATTACACTGCAGCAGGTCAATTACAGTTTTAGAGGCCAAATCGAAAAAGACCTGCAGTTTTTGAACTTTTCTCCAGTTGAAGTGTCAATGGAAGCCATATTCGTGAAGATCAAAAAGCTCTGCCATCATTACGACACAAGTTAATTGCTAAAACACTCAGGAAGTGATGCTACTCCAAATGTCAGCTTGACATCGCAATTTTAGCCTTCTCGAGTGTTCAATTAGCAAGATGCGCAACTCTAAATGAGACAAAATACTGACAATGTTTGTTTGCCCGTAAATTTCAAGTTTTAGTCGTGACATGCACAATCTGAGGACGGAAAAAAAAGATTCAAGCTGTTTTTAGTTCGTGAAACTCACCAGAATCACTGGGTGTTTCGGCGCCCAAACTGTCCGGGCGGAGGAGGGACATGGTGGTGGGCGAGTTGGGCGTCGTCATGGCTGGGCGAGGGCGGCAAATGTCGTTCACTGAAAACGGGAAGACAGCCGTGGGGTCGACGCACTCCGCACTGGTGATGTTCATGCCATCGCTTTCCGACAAACTGGACCTCGACCTGTTGGAGTCGGTGGAACAGACTGACGTGGATCTGAGCAGCGAGTTCGGCTTGTTGGAAGTCAGGTTGGGCGGGCTCTTCAGTTCCGGGGGCAAAACGCGTCCACTCCACATACAATCCTGGATCAGAAACTTGTCCGCTGGCACACACCGCATGCAGGTACAACTGATGTCACACTCCTCGGTCAAGTCCACATCGTCTGGAAATCCTCCCAGGGAACTCGTTGTGCTACCCAGTGGGGACTGGAGCAGAGAGTCCACATCCATGTTCGACATCTCCGTCATTTCACTGAAAAACGATTCGTTATCCAGAATGTCTGACACCATCTGAAGACTGTCCAGGGTCGGGTTGCTTTTCGTCGGGTACACTGGCTCATGTTGAGGGGACCGTGGAGGGGTCGGCAGCTCGAACTTCTTCCAGAAAGGGGCGTTGGGCCCTTCGTAGAATTCTTCCTCCAACTCCGGCGCTGAGAAGGAAAACGGCTGGAAAGCGTCGTAGTCCAAAGAACGAGACATATCGGCTGATTTGGTGCTTCTCTTGCTTTATGCGACACAACTCTTCGTTTTGACTGAAATGAAACGCAAAATTTTCAGGATTTCAACACCACACAGTATGACACATTGGCAAAAATACTGAATAAAGACTCAAATGTTGGATCATCATGATCGACATAATGTATGCAGACAAAAATGTCCAACTGGTGGCAATCG
>JAAUYG010021756.1_pt1 | contig 11070 bp, 6 predicted proteins | sample 7278091 | NCBI WGS metagenome assembly JAAUYG01 (sample SAMN14350201, study PRJNA611818) | marine sediment metagenome | isolation source: surface marine sediment (0.6m) | place: French Polynesia: Moorea | collected 2018-08
GAATATATATATATAGGCTAATATGGACGATCTATCGGCGGTATTTACTCCCGATCTTTACTACAATCCTGTACAAATGGACAATAAGCTACACCAGTCAGGGGGGCTTTTCCCATCTTTTTGGCCATTTGCGGGAAAAAAAGAAACTGTGTAATCCCTCAGGCATGGCTATTGAGACCACGCAGATCCTTTCTGCCTGCTGTCATTTGCACCCGCCGCCACAGGAGTGCTTGTCGGACAATTACCCGGGGATTAGCTCTACAGCCATCGGAATGACTCTGGGAGCTTCCGCTGCCTCGATCGGAAATCCAGCGGCTTTGGACGCCGCTGGCTACACGGATGAGGACTTTCGACGTCGTGGGCTGGGTGCGGGGTGTGGGATGCAACAGATTGGTCTCAGACAAACGATCTTTCTTTAACAACAGCAAGACTCGACTGTCGCTGTTGCCGTCTGTTCGGGTGTTGGGACAGGTACACGGTTACAAAAAGCCCTCCAATGGTAGATCTTTTTTTTTTCTTCTGTTCATGTCTCTGTGTGACGGAATGCGATTTTCGATTGGGTACCATCCGACGATGCACTTGACTTGATCACGTTTGGAGTAAGAAGTTTAGTTTCGGCTATGGCGGATTGGGTATGGGGGCGGATAGGCAGCCCCCTGGGTTCACACGTTTGTCGATACCGGCAGCCGCCCACACTTGGAACTCTTATTGATCCACCGACGACTTGGAAGGGATGTCCCGACAAAACCGGCTCCCTCATGGCGACGGGCAAAGGTGTCAGGGGTTGACTGCGACGCGGATATGACACATAACAATAGGGAAAGGTCCAGCAGTAGCCACTGCCACACGACAAATCGTCTGGTTTCCAGCATGTAACAGCATCAGCAGTTTTCGTGGGAGGGATCTCTTTGTGCGCGAAAGTCCGTTTGAAGTGAATGTCATTGACGATGAAGCTAATGGGCACATGGGAATGTCATATCACACCCAACATTCACTGTAGAACTTGAATCCCCAAATACTTAGTAATACGTGACGCTGCCGTTGACAGGGGGCAGCGTGTGGGAAGATAATCTACTTGAGTAATCATGCTTGTGGATACCTAAATTGCAACATGATTAAGGTTTGATATATTCGAGTGGTAATGGAGTTCTAATAAGGCACGGGGGAACTACCCCCACAAATACAAGCCATCCAAGCCAATATAGATTCTTACTCAACTTCATGCAGATGTATATACAACTCAAATCTAACTTTCAAATGGTTTAGAAACCCCACAGCTCTCCATATACAACCCCATGGGCAATGAATGCACCGAACGTTTGATTTTATTAGAACTTGCCCGAACAACCTCCATCAAATCTAACTTAGAAATTTCTTCCACCGCCATGGTATGCCTACAAGCATTTCAAGCTATTTAGCCTACACATTGACATGATTGTATTGTCGTATAAGGCTTCTCAAACCACCATCTCAATTAAGGTGATATTGGACTGATGGAAGAAGAGGTATTTGATATGTCCTTCAGATAAACAAAGATATATAATAGCTGGTGCTTTAAGAACACATTATGCTTAAAGGCATCTCTATCAGGATGCAAATAAATGTGGGGCGAGGGGAATTTCAACATAACGTAGATGTATTCCCGTTGTGTAAATCTTCATCAAAGCGCATCAGGTGGTCGTGATGCCAGTGCCCGGCATATTTTACATGACCTTGTGGGCCGTAAAAGAATTATTTTAGCGAAAAAGAAATAGATATCCGCGGAGACTCTCTTCTTTGATCACCCACAAAGAGCTGCAAAGCAATTGCAATTTTGGGCTTGTATATTTATTTTGTTTATCATGAAAAAGGTATAACGTAACCACGAAGATGTCAGCTCAGACCTATTCCAATATAGGTATATAGGTGTCACTTGTATACATTCAAAATATTAGTTAAACCCGTCGGTGCTGTTAGCACTCTCATCAGTCGGACAAACATTCCTTTCTGGCAGTCATGAAAGAAGACCAGGAACATCAGAACATGGTTATTAATTAGAAATTATTCGGATGATGGACGGGACGACTCGTGACTCTCTATACCCCCCCCCCCCCCCAAAAGCACAACAATTCGTGTATGTATGCGTGTGGTTGACGTCACAAGTTACGGGTGCTTACGTGACCAATGGAATTTTATTAGCCAGTGGATCCCCTGCCTTAAGCGGATTCCAAAGAGTGGACGTGACTTGTGTAATGCCACTGTCACCGAAATAGATGCGGTAAAGCAATGACGAGCGTGTGTGACGAGTTAAATGTCAGCCAATTATCATGATCATAGTCGAAAGGGTTTGCTGTAGAACCACCACAATGCTGACCCAATTAGGGGTTTCCTGAGCAGATGTTCATATAACTTTCGAGTCCTGCCCCCGATGTGGAAACGGCAACGCACGTTAAACGTACATCCAGAAAAGACAAAAAGGATACCGTATACATCATGATTACTGCATGGTTTCAGATATACATTATACTTGCACAATTTAAAAACGTATGATACCCCTCGCCTGCCTCTACAATGTCGCTATGGCCCCCTCTTCCAAGATGGAAAAGACGACTTTCTACACACCAGAGATCTCGGTGGCTCTAAGAAATCAAATAATGTGACAATAACTTGACTCTATTACGACGTATGTAGAACGTAGTTTAGTCAGTTCGTGCGAAGTTCGTGCGGAGTTCGTGCGGAGTGCGGAAAAGAATCAAATTAAATGCAGCCTGACATCACTTGATCTTTTATTATTTTATTATTTTACAGGAGCCCGTTCCGCTGCCAGTTATCGACAGCTGTCAAAAGACAGATACTCTATGCAAGGTAAGTTAGTCTTGCTATTACATTAACCAGTAACAGGAAGTAGCATGAACTGCGGAAGTAGAATTTATCTTAAGAGAACTCAAGAACCTTATCCTTCAATTCCCGCAATAACTGGATCTCGGGGGGCGGGGGGTCTGACAAAAAAGCCCAACGAATCAACGCTACACACTCCGGCAAGTAGCACCAATACATGGTCATAAACATACGGGTTCCTATGTTTATTCTTGGGCGACTCATGAAAGGAAATCCAGCATTGCCTATACTTTCTATTCAGTGGTGGTATAGTGTTCTGTGTGCCCCCCAAAGCACCCGTCATTGTTATAATTTTTGTGCTTGGTGCCTCTATTTCCAGAAAATCAGATAGATGGGGGTGACGAATTGTCGGTGTCCGTTGATTTATCCAGTGGGTATCAGTGATCACTTATAATAACAGCACTGTGTCCAAATAGACATAACTTCAGGCAATGCAACATGTAAAACAGCAGTTGTTGCCCATTCTTACATGCAACCTTCATGACTAACATGCACGAATAAACCGAATTGTGTTTTTCTGGGCATGTACACTGTCAACAACTCTTTCAATGCAATATTCAAAAAAATTCTCAATGAAAATTCGTTTGAGAAGAACAATATTTAAAAACAGTGTCTTTGAGTCTTGAGTTGTTTGACCAAACTTTGAAATTTTGTTAAACTGTTTATTCAATATTATCTGATTATAAATCCAAATTGCATGTGACAAATATTTTGTCCTACAGTGTACTGCCCAGATCTGGAACACCAACCCAGTTGGGTACAAGCGCATATTTCAGACAGTTGCTAGCTTACGTCAGCCGTTAAAGTTAAGGGCTTTACATGGGTAAAAACCAATTGCGACACGGCCCCTTAAAAAGTTGTAGAAGTCCGACGTGGCCTTTTATAAAAACTGTAGAAAGTGACGTCAAGGTCTTATAAAAACTGACACGGTGACATAGAGGAAAAATAAAAAGGGACGTGCGACATACCATAAATTATTGGAACCCATGTGGAGCCCTAAGTTAACTACATGTATAGCTTAGCTTTAGTCTTATAATAGTTAAGTCATATCTACGCTAAGGTAAATATTACCCTGCTGAATGTTCCTCTTTAGGAAAGTTATTTCCAAGATTATATTGCATAATAGTTACGTTAATCACACTAAATGTGATTACTTTATCTGCTAAAGGATCTTTAAGGTACAGGATTCACTACATCATAATACTCGTTGTGCTTGGTTCTGAAAATTTATATTAGGCTAAACTTATTTTGACATTAAAATGTGCTGGATGAACTGGGGTCTCTGTTGTAGGCCTATAGAAAATCGTTTCTGCTGTTGTTTTTGCAGACGTGGTAGAAAAGGTCTTGGCGAGTCTGGAGAGACAAGACCCGGAGGCCATGGCCGTGCCTGAGGACGTCCCAGCCCCCAGCTCAGACTCTCTAAAAGGCATCTATGCCAGTCTCAATCAGCACCCGGAGCTGCTGCTAAGGCGAATGTACATCGGTTCCCAGCCCCCACAGACACATACAGCCAGTCAGGTACTGGTAATACAATGTATATACAATGCATCGTCTGTTTTACCCTATAGTGGGCCCTACAATTAGAAACTTTCAGGTCCATGTGATTGAAACCTTCCCTTTAATCAAAGACCAAATATTAATTTTAAAAACAAACACACACACAGTGGCACTTGAAAATAGCAGTTTTGAGGCCCAAAGGTTGGTTGATCCTAAAGAGTAAGAACCAATGCATAACATATTTGCAACATCTGACTGAATGCTCCCTTATTTCATCTAAAGTTTTATTCTGCCTGCTAGTATTTTTTCTAAAGACCGCCCACCATTCTAGACCAGATTCTCTTAATCTCATATGTCATAGTTTACACGATACGGATTACATCTACGGACTGTAGATTAGACATCCTACACTCTTGTCTAAACGAGTTCCCGTCACTTCAGTGGCGTGTAACGGGGCGTGGGTGTATTAAAGTTGAAAACAATTGCTCTCCTACTTCCACTCTCAAGCATTACAGAAAGTCGACACGTGCTCTTCTTCGGCGAAAGTATACTCTTTAAAGAGCGTGATACACATAAAGGGAATATACCTTTTTTACTGCGTGGCGTTTTATAGGTAGTAATAGACTAGTAATGGTGTCGTTTTATCTCAAGAACATCAAGAACAACGGCACGTGCCGAAGATTCAAAGCAGAAATTGGAGTGATAGTTCCAGGTGGCTATCTACCCAGACCACGTGGGAGGCATGGAGGGGGGAGGGTGTGTGTGTCTAAATACTAGCATGTGTAGTTGAGTCTCTTGGAATGAGATTAGCACACACGCAGAAAGGGACTGGACTCGCTTCGTAAATGGGGGAGACAACGATCTCAACAATATGAAAGCAGGAAGCAGACGATTGTCGTGGGTGTGACGTAATGGAGCATTGGGGTCGTTACTCTGTCACAGTCTGGTGGTGCCAGATTCATGACAAATCGTGTTTGATATGTGATATGAGCAAACACATGAAAGGGTGTATGTATGTGTGTGTATATAAGGGTGTGTGTGTACTCTTAGGGCCTTCTTGACATATATATTCAATCAGAAGTCCGGCTGGTGTGTTGTCTTCTATCATTACTGAAGTGACACTTTCTTTGTTTTAGATGTACAACAGATCAGGAAATGGGTTGCATTATTACACGGGTCACCTCTAATAGTTACATGTATGTTGAGCTACTAGCCTTGTGCGATTTATAACTTCCATCAGACGTCGAAAAGTTTTGCGTTCCGAATGCTGTTTCACTGGATTAAAGAAACACGTTATATTAAACTAGTACTTAAAACTGACAATACAACTCACGTCTCCCTCTCTTGCAGCGTATGAAGAGGACTTTCGATTTTGATTTTGCCCAACCCGCTTGCCCTTCCCAGACGGAATGGCGGCTGCTGCGTCGAGCCAAGGATCTGAACGACACGGAGGTGGAGGTTTTCCAGCCACTGACCAGCGAAAGTCAAGGTCATCAATGGTTCTACACAGTCACGTGCAACAATAACGCCTTCCGTTCTCGACGAGATTGTCCCGGATGTTGTATAGGAATTGCACATGACAGGTGAAGCTTGTTAGATATCTACTATGGGTTTTAAAGTTCATGTTAGCAAGACGATTGGGGGAGAAATGTTTTAGTAGAGTCCATGTATACACTGGTACATGGTATATCTTATATTAATAAATATTTCTCATATTAATAAATATTTCTCTATCTTAAGAGAAGTTCCTATACTGTAGTTTCAGACGTCCCTGGCTATTCCCCAAGAGCCAATGTACAGGTACATGCTATAAACCAGAACATTAAGAAGAAAAAAAAAACTGAACTCAGAAGAAATTACAACACAACTTTCGTGGAAAAGGCAACGTTCAGACATTAAAACAATGAACCCCATATGTTTAGCATTATTGCCCTAAAAACTATCGCTGTGCTTTTTTTTACCACCTCACCGGGCAGGTATTACTCATCGTGTGAGCAGAAGAAAACGTACGTGATGGCATTAGTACGGCAACCCATGTCCACATTTTATGACTGGAACTGGATCCAGCTGGACTCTGGATGCGAGTGCGCAGTGACCCAGCGTTTCGACGAACTCTTTCCTTTGGAGTGAAGCTGCCCGGCCGGTGAAACGAGCTCTGCCAACGAGAAAGCCACAGAAAGGGGCACGGGAAGCATGACTCGAGCGTGATGTGTCCACATTTTGGCATAAATTTGCATAATTTGGTGCAGACATCACGCCCCGACCATGCCACGGCAAAGTGCTGCTCGACAAAATGTACGGTCGCCGTGCTCGTCGTTGTTAAGGTGCACTCTGATGAGGGTTAGACCCGGTTAATATACAGGGTTGACAGTTAATATGGAATATTTTTTTTCTTTTCTAATTTTCATCAGATCCCTCCCCCCATAATAGTGTTACAGTGTTTCTTTGACAGAAAATCATTTTGCCAAGCGTTCATAGTCATCTAACATCATACTTAGTACTGTATCTTGTTGAGATATTGAATTTGAAAGTATAACTTCGGAATGACACGATTTTGAGTTGAGTTGTTTGATGCAGATGACAGTTTTCACAAGATTGAAAATACAACGTTAGAAACGCACTAAGTATGATGTTAGATGGCTATGAACGCTTGACAAAATGATTCTGCAAAGAAACACTATAACACTATTATGGGGGTCTAATGAAAATTAGAAAAGACAAAATCTTCAATATTAAATGTCAGCCCTGTATTTAAAGCAAATATAATGTAACGTGGGTGAAGGGAAGTGCTGTGAAGATTGGAGATGTTGGCGGTGTTGGTGAGAGGGTTTCCGAGTAGTCTTTGAAATTTTTAGGTAATCTTTGTACATTAAAACACACTTGAAACAACGACGAGCAAAAATGCCTTCGAATGTTCGGAAGTACGAATTGATATGACCCATGATTCTGTGCACATTTTGGATCATCTAGGTTTCAGTTAAGCCCGATGGATTCTCATAAATTCGTTGTATTTTCCTTCTAGTGTCGACTCATATTTAACTCGATGGGCCCATTGCACAACAACACGTTCAGTTGAAATTGTTAGTTAGAAATAGGAGCACTTCATTGTTTGAAGAAATCAAATGTACATGATTTATTGAAAACAAAAACCGACTAAATGTTCTAGTGACAAGGCGCTTATTTCTTCAGCGCCAAAGGATATTTCGGGAACGCCTGCGCAGTGATGGACGTATGGAAGTATTCGGATGCTTTAGATGATCTGATGTAGCTTTCTGGATATTTTAGATTACTGCGTCTTGTGTGGCACAGTAAAACAATTAAAAGAGGAATAAGACGTAACCATGCATACAGGAAGCATTTGTACCCATTGTGTGTGTTTTATGCACCGTCCATTATTGGTAGTAATGACGCTAGGATGCACCCAGTGGTACCACAATGTGTTGATTTTGCACTTTATTTTTTATTTATTTTTTTTTGGTTAATCAGTATTAAATGTCACATAATTTCGCATTAGTGTTCTATATTAACAGGAACCGAAAGCCCCAACTCATACCTCCCTGGCTATGGCAACTGAAACTGTTCCAATGGCAAACAGTAAAATTCTCACAAGTTTGAATAAAAAGTGTTAAATAATGGAGTTGTATCAAAATTTCACATGTTCGCTTTTATTGCCTTTTAATGACTTGATTTTCAAATAGTAGCGAAATATACTTTTTAATTAAATTAAGTTTCCCGGTATCTTTTGTTACAACTAGTAATGGTTCACTGATCAATAATGATTTATTAATGATTACCCAATAATATTAAATCCTTCTCTGAAAAATAATATCATCCGAATTGCACCTGAATGATGTATGAAACTGATAAAAAATGCAGCATACCCACTGAAAAGAGTTACCTGAAGAGAGAATACTGTAATAACAAAGCAAGACTTACCCGATAATGAAGCAAGCTGCATTTTAAATATTTTTTGCGAATCGTATCTTTGCCATTCATTATGATACAAATATTTCTCGATACATTTGGCTAAGAAGACACGACAAAGACTCAGTAGAAGCTACTAATTTATACTTTTTTTTATAAATTACTTGGCCGCATCTGAACGCATGGCTGAAAACATACCCACCGAGTACCACCCGATCACCAATTAATGGTCTACTGCTGGAAAATGTTTCATCGGGTGCCAAATACACGCCGATCACTAAGTAAAGCCGTACGCATACCACACATCACAGCGCATGCAGCGTTCAGTAGCATATCTCTCTCACTTCCAAAACACCTCAATAGATCACATTTTGGCATTTGCCTGACGGGGATGAGAGACAACATGAACGCCTGTTACGTAAACCTGGCGGACGGAATCCAGTCTATTAATACAAATAATTAAGTTATCAAGCTTTTTGTTTAAGTGGCATGCATTCCAGTCACTGAAATGAGAAGAGCAATGCCATGTAAAGAAACAGGCAATGTCTTATTGTGTTTGCTTGGGCGTCCAGTGGGGTAATATCCAAAATGGTAAAATGTGTATATATGTATACTGCAGCACAACAGTCAGACTCCATCACTGGCCATCACTAACACCTCTGGGACACCGCTTTATGTGCTAATTCCGCTTATTTGGCGAACAAATGCGCTCTTAGTATTCTAGCCCAGAATTGGCAAACTCTTAAAGACTTGGGAAGGAAACATTTTGGATCTGGTCCACATGGCCAAAGCGACCAATGACTTCATGGTAACTGGACTGACATAAGGTCGCTTTAAGATGAAAAAGAATAAAATATTAAAGGATTAAGGCATATTTGGTACCTGGCGAGAATTAATAAGTATCAAGTTGAAGGGAGAATGTTATAATAATGTAACGCCGACACAGTGTTTTGCAGATTTTGTATGTAAATGAGAAACCACCAAACGTAAGTGTCCATCTACGTAGTAGTTTGAAAGGTTGTTTATGTTTCTCGCAAGAAAAAAATAAATTTGAACAGTCCAACTTGATTATTTGTGTTCATGCAGTTTTGATACCTCCCTTTTCCATTGTGGTTACAGGGACGTCACCTTCCAGTCATCTTAGAACTAAGTCAGCGACAAGGCATTGTGACGCTGTAGTATATTAAAACGGCCATTTTATCGCAATCCCAGTGATCACTGACGTTGTTTTCAAAATGGAGGGAAACGACAGTGTCTGCATTTCTGAGAAATTCAGGACGAAGCTCAAAGCTTATTGATGTGCTGAATATTTTTCACTGCACATTAAATTATGTTATTTTGTATTTACCAAACAAATTTGAGGGAGACAAAACTTCGGGTTGAGCCGTGAACTTTATTTTTGTTTATCAACCTAAATACGGTCTGGTTGCCTCGGCAGATAGACCAAACAAAACGCCTTTAGCCAAAACAAGGCGACGGCCTTCATCAAGGCAGGCGCCGAGCAAATTCGCGCGCCTACTCTCTCTAGACTAGTCTTGGTGCTGGTGTTCACCCTCGACGCAACTGTCGGAGATGAGCATGAATTTGTCGTCGTTGTCTGACACATCCTCGTACGTAAAGCACAGCTGGTGATCGTCTCTGACGTCATTGCAGTCCTGGCACATGCCTTCCATCCGGTCATCGCCGCTCGGCTTGTACTCTGGGCCGACTTGGAAACGCAATCGAGAGTCTGCGCAGTCATCCGGGTTGAACCAGACGTCCAGCTGATAGCTGCACGTGTCACTACGGATACGCACAGTGCGTCCGTCTCCCGCCAGTGACACCGTCACTTGGGTGTCACCCCCTGTTCGCAGGAAGTCCAGAGGCAAATCAGAGTATTGCAATTGTTCTGGGTTATCGGTCTGCAACGAGAAAAGAAACCGTAGGTAGAGAGACGATTAGGGCAGATTCTTTTGAAGATGTATACCATGTCGGATATAAGTTCTAATGAGCATGTGATGTCTAATCTTTCGCTCAACTACTGCGCTTTGAAGGTTTTCCTGAACGTGAATACAGAGTACAGATATGACCTGCTGGAAAAACAGATGCCAGCAGGTATGTTATCATTACAACACAAACGTGACGGCAAAGAGATGGGCTTTCGGACAATGTGCAGTGTGTATTCACGACACAGGTTACCTTCCCTAATCTGACACAAGGGCTTCGGCTGCTGCTGCTGCTGCTCTGCTGGTACTACCACTACTACTTCTACAACTACTGCAACAACTACTACTCCCACTGCCGCCGCCACCCCCACTACTACTACTACTACTACTACTACTACTACTACTACTACTACTACTACTACTACTACTGCTACTGCTACTACTACTACTACTACTACTACTACTACTACTACTACGTGTAGACTAAAACGAGAACTTTGCACCAGTATTGCGTGACGAAGGCTCTGACGGAGCGTTTTAAGAACTCTTTTATCCAGTGGGGACTGAATTACTATACCAAAAGTGTGTGTGATCATCTAGTCTTTATCACCGTGTGATAATTGTATGTACTATATGATGATTTAGTCTTTTAGTTGTGTGCAATATAATAATCCAGTCCTTGGTTGCCAATAAAATACACCTTTGTTACCTTTCACCTTTACCTTTACCTTTACCTTTACTACTACTACTACTACTACTACTACTACTACTACTACTACTACTACTACTACTACTACTACTACTACTACTACTACTACCACTACTACTACTACTACTACCACTACTA
>JAAUYG010040033.1_pt1 | contig 11070 bp, 7 predicted proteins | sample 7278091 | NCBI WGS metagenome assembly JAAUYG01 (sample SAMN14350201, study PRJNA611818) | marine sediment metagenome | isolation source: surface marine sediment (0.6m) | place: French Polynesia: Moorea | collected 2018-08
CTTGTTACTTGATATTGTGTTTTCTTTCTACCCTGCCATTGCAAGTACACCCCACTGTAGCACTTCACACTTTCACTTAGACAAACACACAAGCTTTGAAAACCATTACACAAACTTTAAAATACACTCAGGATTCGTCACACTTGTTAATAACCGAGTTTTTGTGATTATGACAATTGGCAACGTTTCTATGCAAATGTACGTGCACATGTGCAGCAGTGCTGTTGGCGTGGTCTTTTGCGCGCTTCAAGACCTTTTCTCATTTAGGTCAGGACATCTTGCAAGAAAATGCTCAAAACAAGGCCTTTTTTTCCGGTTTTGAAATTGTGGTTGATCCGCGCTTGATGGTGGTTGGACCTGAGAGAGACGCACTTCTTTCAGAGTCAAATGGGCATTCTTTATGATTTGTATTCCTGCATTTTATCTTTTGCTGTTCATTCAGCAAATTTACACTTGTTAAACATTTTTGTTTTGAAAATCTACATTTACATTTGTGTCGTACGCTTGTCTGTTTTTCTTCTGACAACTATTGATTCTATTGAATTTTTCTCTTTACGGTTGCCATTCCAATGGTGCTTGTTACCCATGCATCGGTTGACATTTGACATTCATCACTTTTTTTTTTTTTTCAAGAATAGACATTTGTGCCAACTTTCTCTTTCTGAGAGCGCAATCCTCAAAGAAAACACCAACTTTAAAAACATTTATAATTTATTCAATAAAACATCTATATAAGCGAGGGAATAAGCGTTCAACCTTTCTTTCGAAAGCGAGCAAAAGAAACTTGCGTGTGCGTTCCGTTTTTCTTGCCAAAATGTTCAATGTAAATACATGTCTTGAGCCATAGGCGGCGCACCAGCGAGCATTCAGCTTGAAGTATTTGATTCTGAAGGTCATATGCAAAGGTAATCAGATGCGAATAGCTGTTTCCGGTGCTAGCAATTTTTGCGGAAAATTTTCATTCTTTTGTGATATCTAGTTGATTTTCATGTATTCAGCACTTAGAACATTGTACCAGAGCAATATCTGCTTTCGAAGCATCCAAGTAGTGAGACTGCCAAGGCGGATTTCTGCAACAATACACAGAACAAAACACTGCTCGAGAAATCAGTCCACAGGTAGAAAATAATCTAGAGATCTCGTGTCTGGATGAAGACAAGTCCTCGCAAAAGGCTTGGTTGTGGAAAAGATGGCAAACGTTACTTTTAGGGTTTTTTAGGCCGAGCGCGACTGTAAGTCGAATCGGCCTAATGGAGTCATGTCTGTGTCGTTGTCATAGAGGACCCCCTGGCTGGCTGACCCCCCTGCCTGATGACAATGTGATGGATGGTTGGGGCACTCGGCCTTTACGCTGACAAAGCGTACTTGCTGAAAATGGAGATTGAGTTTATTCAGTAAAAAGTCAGTCTTATGTATGAACTCTTGTCTAATTTTTGTTGCCAATAAGGGAAGAAATTTCTGGCCAAATTTCAAACATAGAGGGTGTTTTACCACAAAATAAACTCAGTTTTCATTCTTTCATGCCCCTATAATGTTTGCCAAAAAGATGACCAAATAACCCAGACACACAGCCCAGACACCCAACACCTTTTCGATACCAGCAGCATCTTCGCTGACGGGGTGTGCTGGGGGTGGAAAGCATTGTGTGGTGATCATCCCAGATATATACCAGTCTAGGGAGATTAAGATGCCATACCCCCTCCAGCCAGTGAGTGTCTTCCGGTGGTATGGAAGACCCACCTCCCCCTGGAAAACAGGGCTGTCTTACTGGTTTGTTACGAGAAGATACTGTACTGGCTGGAGGAGCAGTTCTCCAATGTCACCCGCGACATCCCTCTGAAGGGGGTGTCTAGCCTGGTGGTAATAATGGTGGACAGGCGACCTGTGGTGATAGAAAGAGCGTCATGGGAATAACAACCTGGCCAAGGGGGTTCATCTCTACAACGTCACACCTGAGCTAGGGACGGATCCAGGATTTTGGTCAGGGGCAGCGGAGTTTTGACCCCATGGGGGCCCTGAGCCCAAAATTTGCTCAAATTGCCTGAAAACTGCATGATTTTGAAAATCTTGGGGGCAGGGAAGGGGGGTGGCGGGAGTTCCTTGATTCGCTAGTGTGAGCAGTGGTCTGCATCCTGAGCAACCAATATTTCCGCCCCATTCTAGGCTGTAGTCTTGTTTGCTTTCGAGGTGTTCGTGAACGAAGCAGGAGAAGCGGGTCGGTATTCCTGATGGCCTGGAGAAACAGAAGTCCGGAGCAGATCATGAGGTATCAGCAACTAAAGTATTTGCGGAAGATTCCAAGTCTGTCGGGGTCACTCATTTGGCCTGCTTCCTCCACGCAAATTCACTCTTGTGCAGCATTCAGAGTATCCCTGATTTAGGGCCGTGCGCTTTTGCAAGCCGAGCGGCCTATTTGACTCACATTGTCGTCCTTTTTAAGCCGCACGCGCCGCGCAGCGCAGCGAGCGAGAGCAGCTTATCTGTCATGGTGCGGTTTTTTTTCAGGCCTCGACGGTCCTGGGAAAATCGCACATCTGAACTTCCTGAGTTATCCACTCTGATGTCGTTATCGTAAAAAACATGTGAGGTGATGCTTATGTTGGTGTTGCCGTCGTTTCCACCCCCTGTCGTGTGTGTTGCAGGGTGACCGGATGCACAGTGAGCGTGGATGACTCGGGCTCCACAGCTGAAGTCAGTATCCCAGGTTTCACCGCCGCAGACTTCGACAGATCAGGTAAAGTGTCAGATAAACGCTGCCTTTTCACATGGGCGCTTCCAAACGCAGTGTTCGTGCGTGCGCTTGGCCTTTTTAAGCCGCACGCGCCGCGCAGGAGCGGCTTATCTGAGTCATGGTGCCGTCATTGTGGTCGTCATCATAGACCAGCAGGAGGAGGACCCATCTGCCTCTTCCAAGTCAGCTCAAACGTCACAAACTTACGCCACCAATGAACTTGCTCGCTCACGCGTGTGGTTTCGACGCTGATAAGCGCCCTTTTTATATGGGCGCTTCTAAACGCAGTGTTTGTGCGTGCGCTTAGCAGTGCGTCGAGAATTTCCCCAATTTCCTCAACTACTGAACGGCCAGGCGTGAGTTAAGCGCTGCAAACGTTCAAGCAAGAAAGGCTCACTGCATTTTGTCCGTACAAGACTTTGGTTCACTGTGTGCAAAACCAACTGGTGTCGAGTTCTTAAGGGGGCTAGGTAGATATCTAGTCAGTCTGGTGTAAGTGTGTGGCAACATACTCTGGTAGGCTAGTGGTGGCAAGGTCTTTTATAAGGCAGCTGCAGCAAAGTGCCACTGCAGCATAGCTTTGCAAAGTGCCACTGCAGCATAGCTTTGCAAAGCTTCTTAGCTGATGTGGTGTTTATCTTGGGTACTTGGTACCTTTACCTTGGTGTACTAAGGTTGCATACTGGATTAGGTGTGTGGTAAGCGTACTCGTCATTGACACAGCTACCTGAAGCAAAAGGCACTCCTCATGGATTCTGTTGCCCATTTTTAATGACAAAGGAATCACATCGCTGTGCAGTTTGAATTGGCACACAGAATCGATAGGCTGACTGGCTTTTTAGTCACGCCTTGCTACTCGCAAGGAGCGACTCCACTTGTCACTCTGCAATGTCATCCCTCTGGTTGTCTGTCCATGGCAGGACGATCCCCCCCCCCCCAACCATGAATTCTGGGCAGCGCAGGCAATTTATTGGCAAATTTTATTTTCACCCATAATATTTCACCTCCAAAAAAAATTGTTCACACTTTCACTATTTTATGCATTTCTGGACGTTTCATGCCATCCTGAGTGCTCACATTCTGTGGGTGAAGCAAGGCGCCACACAATGCTACCAAGCATTCTAGTTTGCTTATTGTGTGGGGCATCAATGGTAAACAGATCTGATCTGTTTTCTTTGGCAGGAAATTTATCGTTCCACAAGCTGCAGAGCAAGTTGACGGCGGCGCGAGTTTTAGCCTATCACATCCCGTCTCCGAAAACCGGAAGCACCTTCCTCGAGTATGACGTCATGACACGTGACAGGTTCACCTTCATGGCGTCCTCAGAGACAGAGGTACGTGATGGTCTCCAGAAACGTCTCAAGTTTCTCGCTCTCAATGTTGGCGACATTTTGTTGAGCAAAAACAAAAAAAAAAAAGTTGGAAGCAGAGTTTGGCACCTGCTGGTCTGTTGTTTGGAGGTGTAGAAAAGCGATGCCTGGTCTCCATCTGTGGTGCATTTCACGATCAGTCGTATCTCGAGAGCATGAGTATTGGGATACTCAATATGCAATCTGTGAGTCTCGAAAGTCACAAGTAAGACAAATATTTTCTATTTTGATAGCTGTATTGTAACATATCTGTTCAGTACAGAGTCTCACTTTCAAGTGCAGGGTTGCACCTATGCTCACTAGATGTTGCTTTACTGTGCCGTCCAATGAGAATTCGCAAGGATCGAGAGGTGTCACAACAGTGTGCCTCGTCTACAGAGGGAGGGGTGACATTTCGGACGGCAGCACTTTGGTGAGGTGACACTTGCAGAGGAGTCCCACTCTTGTGTTCGGGAAGGGTGGCACAACTGTGAGAGGAAAATGTTTGCCACTGGTTTTGTTGAAATTTAAACCAAATTGAGTGCAAAACAAATGGTATTTACCAAACAGAAAACGGAACTTGGTTTTGCTTTGAAATTTTGACGTTCAAATTGATGTTGACAAGAAAAACATTGCTTTGCCACACCTGAACTCCCATACATGCAAACCCTAAGAACAGCTAGGCCAGGAGTACAGGGTACCCCAAACTGCCAGTTGCTGTGCACAAACATAACAGCTTTAGCAGGACCCTATAAAACCTGCTATCAGCTCTCACCTCCAGGATATTTACCTTCACAGACCACTACCGACTGGCTTCCCGCACCCGTGTCCTGTGGCTCTGGTTGTTCATGGAGAAAGCGCAGTTCGGGTTGTTCCTCTGATTCTCATCGTGCAACGCTGATTGTGTGTTTTCGTCTGTGCAGGTGTCTCGAGATTTCTACACCATACCGGACGGGACGTCTGTTCCGCAACTGCTGGTGAAGCTGCATCTGGGACATGTCGGAACCTCCTCCCTCAACAGTGTCACGCAACTCGTCGACAAAGCCTCGGGACAGGTACTGCTCCTCTTCTTAATGAATATCTATCACGGTTTTCAGACCGCGCGAACGGGAGGACGTTGCAATTTCTGTGTGCGTGTGTCTGTGTGCACAGTGTTGAGTTCGGAAGGAAACGTGAGGCCAGGTTTTAGGTTCTTGGAATAAGGAGTCCAGAGCAGACAGCAGTTTATATAGGGTTAGGGAAGCTGCTGTGGCAGCTGTATGTAACTGCATAGTGAAGGCACACAGTGCTCAGTGCTGTATACTCTTTGGGTATGCACTTTGGGTATCTACCGTACGACCTCGTGTATAGTGCAAGGAATTTTGTACCAATTTTAGGCCTTTGAACTAGGGGGGTAGCATTATACAAGAGGGCAAAACTTCACTGACTTCGAACTGCACTGGGATCTCAGCTATCTTTCCTGGTATGTCTTTCTAGCATGTAATGGGAGAAATTTAGAAAAGAAAATGTAAATACAAGGTTTCACAGCTTTGTTTGACCAAACAAGTAGTGATTCTAAGATCACTGACTCTACATCTGAGAAACTTTAGGGTTTTTGGATCTGTTGACTCTTGTGTGTTGGTAAAAAGGGGGGTAACACTATACAAGGGGATTGAATTTTGTACCAAATTTTCGGATCTGAACTAGGGGGGTCGCACTATACAAGGGATGCACTATACACGAGGTCCTACGGTAAGTTGCATTCCCTCATGCCCACATCCCTGACAAGTTCGCGGCGAACCGCATTGGGCGCAGCTCTCATATGACAGCGCTACGCATTCTCATTGCGAAAGAACAGTCAACCACCAAAAATGAAATTGCAAAAATAAGTGTAGCAAAACCACCAAATTGAACACTTGAGGGCGGAACGTTTATCTTTCACACCGGAAACCGACATCCGCTTGAACTGAAGACACAAAACAACAGGAATGTACTGAAAGCAACAGAACAAAAAAAACCAGGGTTTTATCTTGTGCAACAGAGCTGCTCTTCCGCATTGCTATGTCGAGAGGGGAAAACCAGTGGAATGTCGAGAGCGAAAAAAGAAGCGGTTGGGATGCCAGCGCGACTGTGTGTAAACTCGGCTGCAGTATCTGGAATAGGGTCTGCATCACAGCAGTGGGGGCTCCGGTTGTTCCGCCGCTACAGATACTTTTATCTCGTGACACAGACTGGGTGGCGAGAATCCAGAACACCAGCTTCATTACAGCTTCCAGTATATAAATCTTCCCCCCGGATTCACAATGCGCAACCAGAAAATGCGAACCAAGTTTGTATCAAAGCAGAACGGAAATCCTTCGCCAGAACACGCGATGAGAACTTGCGGCCAAAGACAATTAACAATGCGGACCCCAGCTGAAAATTCATTGCAGTCACGCCTTTGTTCTTTGAAACAAAAGTCAACCAACAATTTCCACTGGACTTGGGTTTCACTTACGCCTTCCTGTTCAGTACAGAAAGACCGAACAAACAAGCCTGGGACGTGTTTCTCTTCAGCAGACGCAACACAAAAATTTTCTGCCGGAAATTAAAACAAAGCTGCGCACTTGGAGAAACGAACTTTGCGCACTTTTGTTGTCAAGACTTTTTCCAACTTGCAAGTTCAACATTGAGACCCCAGATCGCGCAAGTAAATGTGAAGGCAATTCATCAGACCCGTGATCTCAGGTCAGGTGACCTTATCAGACATCTGCACCAGAGAAGAGCCCCATACCGCGCATAGTTGCGTTATGGGCGCAGTGTCGCTGAATGTCAAGGAGCGTTCCGGGTTAAACAGCGTCGCGTGTTGGGTTCACCACCCTGCGGTTGAGTAGCGCCGCGCGGTATGATTGGATACAGATGGGGGTACATCCACGTGCCTGCATCTGTCGTTCAGATTCTTTCTCTAATTGAATTGTCTTCAGCAAAAGGCAGCCATTGGTGGTGTTGCTGTGCCCTTTGCCTTCAGAAAGGAGGCCTCTGTGCCCGTGGTGGCATAAATTCATGACTAAAAAGTGCGGATTATACAGTCTGGCAAAAAGAGACATTTGGTGCTCTCACCAACTGATTGAGCTGAATTGGGACTTGGGCGCCACCATCTTCCACCTGCTCAAGTCATCACCACAGAACAAGAACGCATGAATCCCTTGCGTCGCTCACGCAAAATGTCCAGTTGCCCAAATCAACGCCTGTTCAGGTTATGCGCCACGAACAACGTGCGGCTTCCAACCTGTTCAAACAGCCGTTTTGTACAGAAAAGCTGTCAGGTATGTCACCTGCATCAAAGTACAGGTGGTCCAACCTTGATTCAACATGGGCAAAAAACATACCAATGAAACAAGCAACTTTGTACCTTTCTTTTTGTTTCTTTTCTCTTCAACATTGATGAGTGTGAATGTCAGAGGGGAAAACCAATAAAGCCGACATCGTCAATGATGAGGTCGGGGCAGTACATTACACGGAATCAGGTACTTAGTCGCTGTTCACGCCCAGGGCTGCCCTTGCCCTTGCAAATAGCCAGAACCAACTTTAACCAGACGTTGGTATGTGAGATGTATCCTTCTGATCCTGGACATTCCAGTTAATTCAGTGGCTGGTGTTTCATTCAATTCGCCAATTGAAACTTTGTTTTTGGATGTTGGGTTGAGGGGTGAGAGAGAGAGAGAGACGATGTGTGTCCGTTCAATGCATCTCCAGTCATATGACTCTGCAGGTGGTTGGGCGGGCGTGATTGTGTTGTGTGTTGGTACATGTACATGTGTGAGAGAGAGAGAGAAAGAGAGATAGAGAGAGACTGAACGTCAGCATGCTCTGTCAGGGGGGTGTCTTCCGTCACTTGAGGCTGCGATGGTTTTGGGTTTTGCTTTTGCATTTCAGAGCAGTACACCCACAGTGCAGACTCTCACATTCTTCCCAGCTGCACACAACCCATCTGCTGACTTATTTCCAGCCTTGACTGGGCACCAAATCTTGCATCTTATCTCCTGATTGACACCAAAGTGATCACAAATGCTGTTCATGTGCGGAATTCACGCAAAACACAGTAAGTCGTGTGTACAATCTGGGCACCGGAGTATATTTTGCACATCATTGGCGCCCCTTCGCATACTTCATCTGAGAGAGAGAGAGCAAAAGCAGTCGTCGTGTGTTCTGTGTGAATCAGCGTGGAGTTTAACTCTGGAATCCCTTCCCCGCCCCCGAACATTTATATACAGGAAACAATGCTCAGGAATTAAATCAAACTGAGATTCAACGCCACCACCAGTGTTTCGCCTTGACAGGGAGAAGGGTGGGTGGGAACGACGACAATGCTGACACCACCGCCACCAGGACAAGGCTGGTCTGCACAACGCGGCCAAAAGAAGCTTTTTGTCGGCACATTGCACGGACTCGAGGATCGTTGCTTTGAACCACACACTGAATGAAAAGCGATCAGATAGACATATTGCAAGGCAGACAAGTTATGCTGTATCATACTCACTCTCCACCAGCCGTAATGCAGCCAGAAATATTTCTGCTTATCTCCACACTTTTTTTTCTGTATGAAAGGTCTGTGTTCCAATGTACGAAGTTGACAAATTGCCGAGCAGAATTATTTGCCGGGGTAAGTGGAGTCTCTGGGGGAGTCTTCTTTGCTAGGATATTTACTTGGACTCAAAAACACACAGGATCTGTCATTGTAACAAATCACTTGGTTTTCTGTGTGATGGATCAGCGTGCTAATGTCTCACAGCAGAATAGGGGCCCAAGTAAAAACCTCTAGTCTTGAAGTGAAAAGAAAATTGCCAGCTTCACTTAGAATACAGATGAATAGAGATGACAACCCTTTTGCAAAAAGATCTTGTGTCGTTGTCACTTTGTTCGTTTCTTTTGGAAAGTTTGGCGAAACACAAGGCCGCTGTCTCAGCGTCGAGGCCGCGCAGCGATCTATGTTCAGGCTGGGTGGGAGGGGCGGGGATGACGACAACGACCACGGCAGGGTGCCTCACACAGACCGCTCCGATGAACGCCACGCGGCCTGAAACCTTGCTGATTTGTGACCATGGTGGCACTGTGTCTGGACCCTTGGGTTTTATCTGTGCAAAACGGAAGCACAGAATCAGAACACCCAGGAAAGTCGCGTCAAAACAAAGCAAGGACATTCACCTCGAAGCTGATAACCCACAAACGCCCGTCTCCCCCATTAGCCCAGTTGACGTTTCGTCTCGAGTATTTCCCACTCGGCTTGTTTCCTTGATTGCATGAAACTGCAATCTCCTTGCGGCAATAAAGTCCAAGCAAATGACACTGTTCAACCTGAAGCAAGCCAAAGTGCAGGACCCACAGAAATTGGACCAGCTGTGGGCGAAGCAGTGCTGAGGAACTGTTTCCCCACTTCCGGAACAAGCAACTTCTCCAGACGTGAAGCGCAAATGAGGCCCGAGTTTCAACCACTGCATGGAGTGTCTGGAACATTTGCGATACACCTGAGTTGCACCCCAATGTCTGCGCTTGGACACTCTGATTTGAGGCGTTTTTCCCCGTCCCCCTCCGCTCCTAATTTGGTGCGCCGTGGCTCAATGACTCAGCTGGGTCTGAGACCACAAGGCCACTTCCGTCCAAGAGCTGCCAAAGCGCGTAAAAAACGTACCCGCACGGAAAAAGGCCAGCCCAGCACTATTCAATGGATGCCGGTGTTAGTGTGTTTGTAAACACGGATAAACAACGCACAATGAAGCGGTTCACGTTTCGCCACCTCTGATCTCCCAGATATTTGGCTGATAGACTTGATGAGGAAACGCAACCAGAACAGCCAAACCTCAACACTTGCCGCCATCAGTTCTCAAGAGCCCCGCGACCACTTCTCACTTTTGAGCACCAGAAACGAGGACTGTGCAATTGAACATGAGAACGAGAACGGAGTGGGCGCAGGCGACTAGCCAGCTGCTGACTGCAGGTGGGTCCCCGGTTGATCCGAATATGGGCAAATCAAATCATGGTTTTCAAAGTCTTCTGGAAATCAAACTTCTATCTCATGTGTTAAACCACACGCTTAATTTGAAATTTGATCTTGTTTGTTAACCTGGATTTATCTGCAATGAGAAGGGCGGCCAGGAGCCAGTTTCTTAAACCACTTGCGAATGGATTTACGAGTGCCTTCTGAGTTTCTTAAAAAAAAGTTGCGAGTCGTTTTGCGAGAAATCGCAGGTCAAAAACTGCAAATGCTCCCAAAGTCAAATGTTTAAGAAACTGGCCCCAGGCCAGAGGGTGGCGACACTCAAAGGGGTGGGTGGCCGTTCTGCAAGGAGCAGTGGATGTTTTATCTCCACACGAAACTATTCCTTATCACAATCTATTTGCAGAGGTTTCCTTTCAAAAACTTTGCAAAAGCAAAGAAGGTGATGTTGTATCCTCATACAAAGTGTTTCCAAATTGACAGGAATACATCTCAAGAAAAAAAAACAACAACAAGAATCAATAAGTTGGGACATTTTTGACGAGACGTAAACGCTCTGTCGTAAAAGGTCAAAAACTAGACTGCAGCTCCTTGCTATTCAGAGTCTGGCAAAGCCGCCCATTAGGGAATCCACTCTGGTCGCATTAACGGCCTCCCTCCCTTCATCCTGAAGGGATTTGCTGCAGCTCAGTGAGCAGTAAATACAATAGATACATTCCCCTGAATTATCCCTGCAGCACAGAGTTCAAGAACTGAGACTCTGGGTCATAAATGGTCAATATGCAGCCAAATAGAGCCACTTGTCTGGGAATGAAAATTTCACTCGATGCAAGACAATCTGCAACAATTCCCCTGATTTTCACGACAGTTTCTACGTCTCAGTTTTGTGACCTTTTTGAACAAGTACGCTTATATAGTCGGTGTAAAGGCCGAGCGCCACAACCATCCATCATGTTCTCATGCCAGGCAGGGGGGGATCAGCCAGCCAGCGAGGGGGGTCAGCAAGCCAGGGGGGTCGGTGTCCTCCCAAACCACAA
>JAAUYG010245077.1_pt1 | contig 11070 bp, 6 predicted proteins | sample 7278091 | NCBI WGS metagenome assembly JAAUYG01 (sample SAMN14350201, study PRJNA611818) | marine sediment metagenome | isolation source: surface marine sediment (0.6m) | place: French Polynesia: Moorea | collected 2018-08
CTACTACTACTACTACTACTACTACTACTACTACTACTACTACTACTACTACTACTACTACTAATAATAATAATAATAATAATAATAATAATAATAATAATAATAATAAATAAATAAATAAATAAATAAGTCATGAATGACAGAAGAAAGAGGTTGAAGACAAAATATACACCAATTGACGCGAAAGTAGGCAAAAACTGATACATTTATCAGTCTTACTTGTATCAGAATGGCGGCCATGCCAAACAAAATCTGGATTCTTGTTGAAGTGAACTTCGGCTTTGTCAGACCCTTCAATCCGGCAGCAAATATGCGGTAGATCCTGATGGACTTCGTTGCCAGTGGAGCGTAGATTAAGACGACGGCGAAGTGGAATCCCACACTCCTCGTCTTACAAACGACTGACGAGGGTTCTGTGATGAAGACGAAACTGACAATGCATGCAAGGACGGTTCCACATAAGATTATGAAGCTCAGCTCGCGACTGGTGGCCTTTATTAACTTCCGGTTGGAGTTCTTCAGAAACAGGACTAGAATGGCCATTGAAAACACGAACACCACAGCAGTGACGGTTATCAAAGCCACGCCAATCGGATTTCCTGGAGCCAGGTAGTTGTGCCTTAACTCTATGCAGAAGGTCACTGTTTCCTCGTCCGGCCACGTGAACTCTCGGCATGGCTCACACTCGGTTCCGTTGTCGGAAATCCGTTCATTCTCGCGGCACGTGCGGCAGTCCCAGCAGCAAGGTAACTCGTGCATGTGGTAGTACTCACGCGGGCGACATGGATGACTGCACACGGATTCCGGATGCGCGTCGAAAACGCCAGTGCTTCCATTGCGGATATCTGGTAGCGGCAGGTCTCCCCACCTCAGCAGTTCATCGTTGATTTTCAGAGAGTTACTGAGCAGGCTCCATTGTCCCACCTCCGACAACTCTACGCTACCTTGCTCATCTCGATTTGATTGCAAAATAACATACCGCCCATACCTCTCGCCCAAGGAATTAAAACTGATGTCTCCGGTAATACCACGGAAACTGACGTTTCGCATGGATTCCAGCAAGTCAGGGCCCGAGATGCACTGATCGAGAAAATCTTTGTCAATAAAAGCCAGTGGACAGTGGGCCATTATGAGGTCATGCAAGGCATGGGCGTATACAAACACCCCGTCTACCCAGTCGCCATAGTAGAGGTTCCCCTCAACAATTGCAGGGACTGTTCCGTTATAACCCACTTTCATGTCCGGGGGGCATGGTCTCTCTTCGTCGCAAGAAAACAGTTTCTGGCATACCTTGGGCATCCAGGGATTTGGGGAAGAAAAACATGGCTGTGAACCAATGAACTCTGCTGCACCTGGAGTTGCAAACTCGGGATAGCCAATGCCAAAGGACCCCAAGGTGTTTTCATTTCCCACAATAAGACCCGGGGTCGTGTCACTCCCTACCCAGATGAACTTCTCCGTTGATTTTTGTCTCTCCAGAGCTCGAAACAAAGCAGCACCGACTCGGCTTGAGGACAAGAACAGCACTACAACCTTGGCTTTTTTGTTGGCTAACAGCCCACTGGCCACTTCGTCAAACTCTTTATCGTCTGCCTTGGATGAGATTCTTTTGGAATAAGCGACGCAGATATCTGTGGTTTGAAGATGTCCCTCAATCTGCCTGGCTCCGTTCTCTCCATAGTTGCCTTCGGAGTAGAGAAAGGACACGTAGGTCCAGTCGAAGTGCAGCAGGATGTCCACGAGGGCTCTTGATAGGTAGGCGTCTGGTGGCACTAGCCTCATGAAGTACTCGAAACGGGATTTATCTCGTAACTCGTCGCTGGTCGAAAATGGCGCCAGCACAGGGATCTGGAACAGCCCCAAAAAGCTGGACACCATGACTGACTGACCGCTAAATAACGGACCTAGAACTCCTACAACTCGCCGCTCTTGATTGTTGTTGTTATTGTTGTTGTTGTTGATATTGTTGTTGTTATTGTTGACGTCTCCTCGACCCCCTTCGCACTCTGTTGCCTTAGATACCAGCTGAGCCGCACGCGCCAGGGCTGTTAAGTCTCTCAGGCAGTGATCCTGTACGATAAACCCCAAGGTGATGTTCGGAAGGAGGTCCTCTCTCCCATTGATTAGCTCGACGGCGTAATGTATGACCTCCGTTTGAAGAGCTCCCGACTCCCAAAAAGTGTCCATGTCGCAGAATCCGTCCGGGCTGTAGCCGTGTATGTAAAGGAGAACTCCGATATTGATGTCACCAGGGATAATATATTCAGTGTCATCTAGACCCGGGATCTGTAGAAATTGCCCACCTACAAGGCGACCAGGGGAGTGGATTGCCAGAAAAGCTGCAATTAAAAGCCACACCGAATTCATAGCCATGCCTAATCTAAACGTCGTCTTTGCGAAATTGTTAAATGTTGTCATGCTCCGCCTCCAGTGTCCTCCAACACATCGTCACTTCCCTCTGCATGGGATGCAAAAGACAAGACAAAGAATTGCATATGTGCCATTGCCGTGCCTTTTATAGAGGGCTGCCCTGTGCAAAAATCCGATTCGCCAGTAATCATGACCATAATGTACCCCGCCCTTTGCGTCAGACAAAACAGCGACAACTTTAAGCTGTGATCCACCCCACCCCCACGCACCCCACCCCGTTGTGGTTGTATAATCTTCCAATCCACCCACCACCCTTTTAGTCGGCCATGTGGTAGGCCGAAAGGTAAGCCAGACACGAAATGCACGACAGGTACCGGCCTCAAAAAAAAAAAAAAAAAAAAGAAAGAAAGAAAGAAAAAAGAAAAAAAAATGCTGACAGGAAAAGCCAATCTGCACGTACATGTCTGCACCTATAGGCAAGAAGCAGCGAAACGGCAAGATAAAAGCGCTGTGGCTATTAAAAGAAAAAAGATAGTACCTCCCAGTTTTCTGTCATTGTGTGTGTCCATGTTGGGAAACAATAATCACACGTGGCGAAAGTTTTGCCGATAAAAATAAGAAGAAAGGGACAAGACGTTTGCCACACCTGTCCTGTTAGATTTTTTTGACATTTTTTTTTATGGTCGCTACTGGTGTGCGCTAACAGCAGAAGCCTGAAAGATGGAAGATTAACATTTGTGCTACCATTTTCAGGTAAATCCGAAATTTAGTCCAGGGGTTTTCAGCATTTGTAAAATATCTGCCCTGCTACTGGTATCTACAATAAGGTTGTAAAAGGGCTAATCTTGTTTACTCGAAAATCAGAAATAGTACATTGAAATTGGTGCATTAAGCGTCCATATTTTCTAATACATCTTTCCTGGTGCGTCAGGGATAAAAAACAAGAGCTTTTATTACTATCCCCGATTGCTTGGAATAAACTGTCTCTGAAAAAGCACGTACAAGTCTGTACTTATATTATCACACTTATGTTTTTTCCTTTCTTTTTTTTTCTTGGGGGAGGGGGGGGGTATTTAGGTCATTGTATTCGGTCAAGTTTGTGCGACGGATAAGTTTTCCATGTGCTTCTAGCGCGTTTGAAACTTTGTGGCAAATCCGAAAGGACCAGTTGGAATGAACAAAGTAAGGTCCCATCACATCAATTTTGGTGTGACGAACGCTAACTGGAGGAGCAATAACATAACTCTTTGTCTTGTGCCAGCCATACCACGGGTTCAGCTACCGGTAAATGCATGTAGCCAAAGTATAGGTTCAGCCACATTAGAAGGTCGACGACTATAATTTTCCCCACGTCGAACATAAAACGCCACCACACCCATAGACACACCAACAAAGCTTTCATCTTGCCAAATTGAACCACTTCTGCAAACGACAAAAAGGTAACAACGCATCCCTTCATAATTATACGAAAAAGTGACAAAAAGATTTTTAAAAAAATGATTACATAAATGGGCCGATAACCGATATGTGTGCACCTGTAATTGCCACAGGGCATGGGCGTGCCACACAAGTACTAATCCAGGCCCTACTGAGAAAACGTGCCAATGAAACTATTAATCATACACTATCGACCTACAACACGATTCGTATTAAATCTCTTCTTTCATTTTGTCTTTGTTGTGCGTTGTGTGATGTACAATTTCCTCTGGCGGACGAACGTGTTAAGTATGTTGGAAATCCAGTGATACCCACCCACTGTCAGTCTTCCAAGGTTTTTTTCCAGTCTTTCGGAGAGCTCGAACGTGAGGGAGGAACGAGGACCGCCGGTGGTAGTGGTAGTGGAACACGGGAAGGACGACGTGACATATCTGCCCATTTTCCTGTGTAAAGTTGTCAGTCGAGGCCCACGAATTAACATAAAAGTTTCGAAATATTAGTTCGACAGACAAAATAAACCCCGTGGAAAAGCCTCATTGAAAAAGCCAGCAACAACCTCATTACCTCGGCTATAGCTAAACTAATTGTCACTGCCATAAACTGAGAACGCATTGATTTTTTTTTACCCAGAGTTCATGCAGTTGGTGATTTTACAAAAAGGTCCAACTCAAACTTATCGCTCGCCAACACTTAGATTTAGATCATTGGGATACTCTAAACTTGTGGCGCAAGTAACGTTATATCATTCGGTAAATCATTTATCGGGCTACTAGATACATCCACGCTGAAGAGGCGCGCTGGCAGAACAGTAAGGCTTTTTGTTTTAGATAGATCGATCGCGAGTTCTCAATGGTCCTAAAAAAACTACGTTCGGAATCTTTGAAATTTTGAGAATTGAAATTTTAACGATTTTTTTTCCGTTTTCGTTAACATGAGACCTAATGGCAGTAAAAAAAATTCAAAACGCTACTCCTGCAAATCACAGCCAAACTTTTCCTGAAATTTCCTCCCAATCGTCCTCACAAAACTACCCTTAAGGATTAATGAAATTTTGAGTTTCCCATTTTTAGCTCTGCTTTGTGCTACTGCACACCAGAGGTACTGTCAGTAATACATATATGGGGTACCTTTGATCTTGTAGTGTCCAAGGTCATTTTGGGGTCATTCGGTGAACTTGTCTCAACATGGCTATAACTCCAAAATGGCTTTTCGTAGAAGGAAACGAACTGAAATTTGTGACTCCGGGACACTAGTAACATTAATGGTGTACCTTTGACCTTCTAGTGTTAAAGGTCTTTGGGGGTCATTTGGTGCACTTGTCTCAAAACGGTCTATAACTCGAAACGGCTAGTCGTAGAGGGAATTGACTGAAATTTGGGACTCGGGGAGACTAGTAACACATATATGGAGTAATTTTGCCTTGTAGTGTTCAATGTAATTTTGGCAGTCATTAAGCACTTGTCTCAAAATGGCCTGTAGCTCAAAAAGGTTGCCTATAGAGTACGACAGACTGAAATATGGGACTCGGGAACACTAGTACAGCATATATGGAGTGCCCTTGTTTCTCGAGTATTAGTATATGGTTTACATTTACTTCATTCCTTGTCTAATGAATAGTATTTCGTCCTTCAAATGTCAAAATTAGGATTACCCGTAGTCACCTCAGCTACATAGCTGGTAGCTACATTACATGGCTGTTAAGCATAAACCTATCTTGTTCCAATCTGGCAAGTGACCGAGCAGAGCGTCAAGCCCCCTGGGTCTCTTGTTCTTCTCTGCCGAGCCGTTTTTTTTCTTCCCTAGCAGTGCTCGTCAGAGAGGAAAAGTGATCGGTAGAGAAGAAACATACACTCGGAGAAGGAAAACTACTCGGCAGAGAAGGAAATGCATGCCAGAGAAGAAAAAACTACTTGACAGAGCAGAAAAACGCTTGGCAGAGAAGAAAAAGACTCAGCATAGAAGAAAAACGCTCGTCATAGCAAAAAAATGCTCGGCATAGAAGAAACTTGGCAATGGTAAAAAAAATGCACGCCTCAAGGTTCGGTCACGAACGAACTTATGATGGAAAAGGTGCAAAATTGTTCCATTTTAACTACGCAGACGATAATACAGTACTTGTTTTTTCATGGGACATTTGTGGGTATTGAAGGTATTCTGAAATAGTCATGTAATCTGATAATTACCTGGTTTAGCGATAACTTGATGCAAGCCATTTCAGCCAAGTTTCAGTGTATTTCTGTGGGACAAGGGATAAAAACACTTTGCGGTTATCTGAAAATTATATTGGTCTTGATGTCGTTGACTGTGTAAAATTATTGTGTGTAGACATTGATAGAAATATTTCTTTAAACTCTCGTACAACACCTATTTGTAAAAAAGCGGAAAACAAGTTCTAAGGAGGCTAACATTCTTACATCCCGAAACAAAGTTGCTGTTATTTAAATCTTATACCTTATCTCAGCTTAAGTTTTGCTCGATCGTGTGGCACTTGTCGGATATGCCATGTCGGATATTAGGAAAATGGAAAAAAAGATACAGGAATTGTCGTTACGCGTTATCTACAATGATTTCACGTCGTTTTACTTAGAATTACAAAAGGCAAAAATTCAAAATGCTAGTCCTCGTACAAATCGCAGCCGAAAGTTTTCAGATTTTGCCAAAATTTTCTTCCCAAATGGCCTCACAAAACCACGTTTGGGATTTTTAAAATTTTGAAAATTGAGCACATGGACTCAGGGGTACTAGTGGAAGATATAAGGGATAACTTTGACCTTCTAATATTCAAGGTCATTTGGAGTGATTTAGTACACTTGCGATTTTTCTGAAAATACGATATTTATATCGCTGCTTCTAAACGGATGATCCTGTTTCAGCCAAACTTTTTATACCGAGTATCTGTTCTCTGTGACAGTCGACATAACAGTTACTTCTTTTAATTTTGATATTTAAAAAATGATGAATAAAAAAGTGAAATAATGTTTATTGTGGTCAATGAGTAAATGAATAATTGCAAATATCTTGGAATTGTTAAAGGTAGAGCAAAACGGAGGTATAGGCACTGTATATGGGGTAAATTTGATCTTGTAGCCTTCAGGGTCATTTTGGGGTCATTCGGTGCACTTGCGATGTTTCCCAACATGACATTTTAAAAGCTCTGTTTCTACCACAGTTATGATTCTTTTCAATCAAACTTCTCCTGAATTTCGTTCTCAGTGGTCCTGACAAAACTGCGTTCGGGAGTTTTGAAATTTTGAAAATTTAAACTTTAACGAGTTTGTTTCGTTTTCGTTAACATGGGACCCAATGGGGCGGAAAAAAATCAAAATGATGCCGCTACTACAAATCGCTATGGGAAATTTCTAAGCTTCTCCTGAATTTCCACCTAAATGGATTTCTGAAATTTTAAATTAATTGTTTTTAATGATTTTTTTCGAAACTGTCAAATTCAGCATTATTCGACATGGGGAAACCCATATACTTTCAGTGGCCGCGAGTGTCAAAGTGCCTACAGCTAAACGGTGAGAGAGACATATGGTCACTAATTACACATTAATAGGAAGTCATATATGGAGAGTCCAATGGCACCATTAGGTTTGACCTTGAGTGACCTCGAAAGGTCAAATTCAAGGTCAGATTTTAAAGGCCTATATCTTGCAAGGGGGCCGAGTATGCTATATGTTAATATTAAGTATCAATAGGAACCATATACGGGAAGTCAAGTGACACTATATTTCATTTGGCCTTGGGTGACCTTGAAAGGTCAAAGTCAGGGTTACTCAAATTTAGAAGCCTTAATATCTCATAAAAGAGCCAAGTTAGGTCATATGTTACAATTAAACATTAATTGGAAACCACACATGGGGTTCAATGGCACAATCACATTTGACCTTGATCAGTGACTTCGAAAGTTAGAATCAAGGTTACTTACATTTCGGAGTCTTATATATCGTAAACGAGCAGAGTTAGCCCATATGTTACTATTAAACACACAGGAAGTCATTTATGAGTCCAATGGTACAATCACATTTGATCCTGAGTGACCTTTAAAGGCTAAAGCCAAGGTTACTGAGATTTTGAAGTCTTATATCGCATAAAGGAGCCGAGTTATGGCATATGGTACTATTAACCACTAACAGAAAATCAAGTATGGACAGTCCAACTGCAGCGCCAGATTTAACTTTGGGTGACCTTGAAAGGTCAAAGTCACGGTCCCACAAATTTTAAATGGTAGGAAATCCGTACGTTGTGTGTATATTTGCCAGTAGTGCTTGATATTAATCTGAATGTCATATAAGGTATTTTTTGACGGGAAGGGTTTTCCTCTGTCCCAGCCGTCTTTCTTGTTTTACATTCAATTTAATCACCCTTTAATCCCAAGTGCAGAAACGTCACTAAATATATTTTCACAACTGGCTTTCATAAAAAAAAACTTATGTTATGCGGGGTAACATCATGGAATGAATATTATGACGTTGACTGGAATGTGTTAACTTCAAGCAGTTCAATGTTATCTCTTCAATTATGCGCTCCCCTATACGCCATATTAATTATATTATATTACCCGGCTGTTTCTTTCTTTGTCTCTTTTCGTTTGTTGTTTGTTTTTGGTTTTTTGTTTGTTTGTCTGATTCTGTTTTTGTTTGTTTTGTCTGTGGGGGAAGGGGTTACCATTCATCACCCGGTAAATCAGTTAATGAGTACGACAGCGTGAATGAGTGTGACCCGTGTCTTCTTCTAAATTAATCCCCTTAGACGTGTCTTAATTATCCCATGCAGTGTAACCTGCTTATAAATATAGATATCAAAAGGACTGGAAAAATGTCCCGAATTCATCTTCCTGTCAGACACTCTTCTTTCGGGAATTTAGTTGAATTCGTAGCAGTACGTGAATCATAAGAGAAAGCTTTCACTAATTCTCATGTTGTCCTTAATTCCCAGCTTGTCATAAGGAAGCTTCAACTGTACAAATGTGTATAGATAACGCAAGAGAGACACAGCTGTTATATAACAATCAAACCTCATCAACAACTTTATCTTGTCTGGGTTAATTAAGCTACTACTGCCTGGGCATGATGTCACGCATGTTTGGAGCGGGTTTGGAGAAAAGTCACAAGGAATAGAAAATTCGGTAGTCATTATGAGACAAAATAAATTGTTCCGCAGAACACCTGCGGCAGTTTAAAACACGCGCGAAACTGGCTCATCGAGTATAATAACCTGTTACAGTAAGGAGAGCTACTAGCTATTAGCTACAAAGATGCTATGGGGCTATTTTTCGCCACCCGCCCACGCGACAAGATTCAGTTTAGACCGCGGTCCAAGATATCGGCATTACAACAATAGCCTGATCCAAGGCTGTTGCACTTCTCGTGTTCTCAGTTAAGTCTTGACGGTGATTTTTTCTTACGTGAAATCACCGAATTACTTAATCCACTCAGTCTGTTGAGTGCTGTATTTGGCTAAGAATTTTGTTTATTAATTGGACGCTTGACTTGAGAATTTTGGAGAAAACGGGCCGCACCCATCTCATCGCATCAGTGACTTAACTCTCCAAGACATTATTGCATATGGGCTATTATCTGCCAATATCCGAACATGAGACTTTAATCTCGTATGTTTATGAGTGAAAAGAGATGTAGAGACTTTCGGTGGGTCACATAAAACTAAACAGTGTTCCAATTTTACACCTTTCCATCATAACATGGAAATGCATAATGTTTTATTGTCTGGTATTGTGTACTTGTATTTTTAGCTGGGCGCCAAGGAAGAATACCCTGTGTGTAATTGGCCACCCAGAATAAATATGTTTCAATAAATAAATAAAAGGAGATCATACATAGCTGTGCATATATTTCAATTTTCCTTCAGCTAGTATTGTATTTTTATCCGGTGGTGTTGATTGGGGAGGCTTGCCTCTATGTTTACCCATAATCTGATACCCTGTCAATGAGGCACTGGCGACTTCAGAAGGTATCTGTGCAACCTGCACACCTCTAGTGTGTGACGAACTGGTAGAATCGTGGAGGGATGCAGTCGTTAGATACAATTACCCGGTATATGTGCAAGCAATATTCTTTGAAATCTATTCTCGCTTTTATTGTGTTGAAATCTGGCTCTGATTTTATTGTATGCCTGACTTGATTATTTACAGTTGAAAATAAACGACTGATGCTGCTGAATCAGACCTATACCCATAATTTACTGATTGGTGTCTTGAAATAGATGTACCACTTACAGCCCCACTGGTAGTGTAATAGTTAAGTCTTGTTTTTCTTTTCTTTCTTTGTTTTACTGGTCTTCACCAGCTCGTGCAGCTGTAGACAACAGATCTATCGAACTACAGGTAGTATTATCTATCTAGTTGTAAAATACAGCTCACAGCCCCAGGCTGTGGTGCTAGCCACAAAGAGTCCAAACATTTATGGGGTCTTACACCATGTACATGACGATATTGTTGCTCTTAAAGTTTGAAATAAATTTATAATTATTAGGGGGAATACTAGGCACTCCCCGTAATTATGTGGCTTCAGGAAATTTCTTAAACTTCGCCAAGCGAAGGTGATATGTATATCAAGTTTATTAGCATTGACATACGTTGATGTATTGAAAAAAAAAAAGTAGGATTGCATTATTGTACATGTCTCAGTTCTACGCGTTTATTTTTAGGGTCACTCTGATCTCTGTTGTATCTACGTCCCTATGATTGTGGCTGGAGAGCTGAACTATGCTATAGCAGACGTCTTTCTCACCGTCTTAGGGTAAGAAGAAATATTTCGACAAACTATTTAAATACCCGTAGTAGCAGTAGTAGTAGTAGTAGTAGTAGTAGTAGTAGTAGTAGTAGTAGTAGTAGTAGTAGTAGTAGTAGTAGTAGTAGTATACAGTATTTGATATAGCGCTAAATACATAAAGATCATGCTCTAAGGCGCTTTACAGTCCTATGCAGATGGCAAAAGGGTAGGCGTCAGTTGTAGGCCATACGATAAAGGTAGGTTTTTGATTGTTTCTTGAAATTCTTTACACTGTCTGCACTCTTCAGGTCATCAGGTAGATTGTTCCACAGTTCTAGTGATATTTTCCAAAAAGAGCGATTTCCGTAGGTCACGTATGTGTTCTGGGCACTGAAAGTAGCGACCTGCATCCACATCGCAGTGGGCGTGCTGGCTGGTATGTTTGCAGCATTTCTCTCATGTATGCAGGTGCTAAATCATGGAGTGCCTTGTAGACATACAGGAGAATCTTATATGTTGGCCGATGTTCCAC
>JAAUYG010238256.1_pt1 | contig 11069 bp, 5 predicted proteins | sample 7278091 | NCBI WGS metagenome assembly JAAUYG01 (sample SAMN14350201, study PRJNA611818) | marine sediment metagenome | isolation source: surface marine sediment (0.6m) | place: French Polynesia: Moorea | collected 2018-08
CCCCCCCCGCCCCGCCGCCGGGCCGCTCCCCCCCCCCGCCCCCCCCCCCACCCCCCGCCCCCCCGCGCCGGCCCGCCCGCCCCGCCCCCCCCCCCCCCGCCCCCCGCCGCCCCCGGCCGCGCCCCCCCCCCGCCCCCGCGCGCGGGCCCCCGCCCCCCCCCCCCCCCCCCCGCTGGACTTAACTTGAACGGTATCAGTGGGGACTGGAGTTCTAGTTGGCAGTCGCCCAACCAATATCCAATAACACTGACTCGGGGGTGACGTAATGCCATTAGGGGTTTACCGTAATACTGAAGATCATAAAAGAAACAGTGTTAAATCACTTTGTTGATTCGTCCCTGCTGTCACCCTGTGCCGCTACCAGAGGCCAAACTGTTACAGTAGACTGCTTCGGTTCATCCTACCGTTTATTATTTTTACACTGTTATTAAAGCTGCGAGTTGCCTTGGTGGTATGTGAACGCATTTTTAAAATGGCATGAATGGCAAAATATAACTACATGTGAACTAAATTCATGCAAAATCTTTAATAGCACTTCTGACGATTTATTACAGAATTTGGGCAGAACCATGCAAATAAATAACTGCTACTTTGAACTCCTGGAGCAGCAACCTAAAATAAGTTTATATATGACAGTGATGTTATTAACCAATAAGAATGAGAATGAAATTACATGGCAAGTTTTATAGGCCTTGCCTTTCTGGCTGATTAAATTGGGCTAATGCATACACGGACAATGAGGTGACACTGAAAGTACAATAAGAATGAAGTGATGTTATATTGATTAACCATTAACACACATTTGTGGTGATATTCCGTTTTAGGTTGAGGGGATACTTGGTAATCTGCTAATGCAAGCCGTGACATTTTAATGGTGAGTAACTGTATTATATTGTCAGAAATTTGGTCAGTTAGTGTAACAAGAGGCCCAGGGACCTTGACGCTGCTGAACTTTATGCTAGATGAAGCCAGTTAGGTTTATGCCTAGTGGCGATGTAGTTGAGTAGTTGAGATGTCTTATCTTCAAAGTGCCATAAATGTTTTAAAATCTGCTCGATTATCAAGAAAAGTGATACTAGTCTGTATTTCCCCATGGTAACCAATATCCTCACAGAACACAATATTCTCATAACCATTATCTTCAATATCCTCTAGCAAAGTACCCCACATATATGTAGTTACTACAACCCCCGAGTCCCAGAATTTCATCCATTTCACTCTGCGATCAGCCGTTTTCCAGATATTCCAGATTTTAGGATTCCCCATCGACCCCCTTGTCAAAATTTCAGTGATATAATTGTTATAAGACTTGTCCAATTTACCAAGAAAGGTAATAGCCTGTATGCCCCCATGGTTACCAAAAACTTTGGTTAATATCTGATGACAACTGGGGGAAAAGGATAGCGTTTTCAAATTTTAATCCAGGCCAGGTTAGTCTAAGGAAACTGCCACAGGGTGAGCTTCCAGGTTATGAGCACTCCTCCCTAGGTCCCTTGGAACTCATATGGGAAAGGCGCCTCCGTCTGATCCTAGTGATCAGCTGTGAGTATTCAGGCTAGTCAGTATTTCCATTATAGTAGACAGCAAGGACGCTGCAAGTCCAAATGACTTCAGGCGCATGACCTTCGCCCCCTCAACGCCTCTACAAAAAAAAAGTGAGCCATTACAAACACAGTCCTTTGAAGCCAAGGCCGCGACATTGCAGTATGCAAAAAAATGACATCTTCTTCGTTATATTTTGGTGGTAATGCATGTTTGTTGGTGGTGCAAGAAAGAAAGAAAAAAGTCAAATATGGGAATTCCCATCCAGATGATGGGATGACATTTTTACTGCTCGCCATTTCTTTGAGTATCCCTCATTTGTCCTTTAAGCTCTACTTTTCAGCCTATGTTTCAGCTCACGTTGGTAAAAGATGGCGGGCCTACCAGAACCGGAAGTGGAAACGATCCCTCGAGCAGAGGTTGTTTGTGCACAGATCCGGAAGAGCTGGTGTGCTGTAGTCCAGGATCTGATGGTCTTGGAGCTGCTGGATTTCTGGTTTGAGAAGGAAGTCATTGATATTGAGGACAAGCAACGAATTTGTCACGAAATCACCGACCAAGACAAAGCTAGGAAAGCCCTGGAGATTATCGCAGCAAGGGGCGGCAAAGCTGTACTAGTGTTTATGCAGAGTCTAAAAGGCAACTGGCAGCATATATGTGACATAATCACAGCCACGGAGGTCGATATTTCGGGTTATCAGTATGCCGGCGCAGCCAGTTCTTCTATCGGTAAGGTGTATACAGCTGTTAGGCGAGGTTCTGACAACACATAGTTCTTTATGGAAAACAGGCACCGGAGTTACATGTACATTGGTAGTTCTGTTGCCACAAGCTACATACTGGGTATCTCCTGTAACTGCAGGTTCACTATTATCAAAACATTGTTTTCATGTTTGCCATTCGACCATGTTGTTCAAATTACCTATCCTTACATACTACATACCTTAATACTATTATATGTTACGTGCTTTGGTTTCGTAGCCATTAAATACAACAAGTCTGGACTCTACATTCCTATTTCCAATACATTTATATCGGTAGACGTTAGAATGAGCCGTTATGATTTTCTGTTTAACGCTACAACAGGCATCTTGTGCCACTCGAAACAGCTTCCACGGCGTTATCTGTTTGTGAGCCTTGAATTCAGTTTTACTTTTACTTGCAGAGCGCGATTCCGTCTATCCATTTGTAAGATTTTGCATGCGGACGTTATTAGAGGTCGATGGCAACGGCAAAGGGCTGGACATGGAGAGTCTGACATCACTGCTGCAGGGTGAGCTGGCGGCTGCAGGGCTGCCCAAGGATCTAGAGGGGCACGAAGTCCTGGAACAGCTCAAACGCGTGTACCCACAGGCTGTAATAGATACAGAACAGGCCGAAAAAAGACGGACCAGCACTGGCCGGAAAGGGAAAAAGAAAAGGGGAAATAAAAACACCAGCGTGCGGTAAGTTTACTGAAAACACGCACGTGTACGTTATATAGACATTTTACAGAAAATGCAACGAAGATTAAACCCAGTGTTTTCAGTATTTCCGTTTGGTAATAGTACAAATGCAGAAGCGCACATAGTCAGGCTTTCAACCTGACTTCCACCCTTGCGGTTCATAAAATCATTTTATTCTGTTTAATACTTTCAGGCAACCTTGCTCCATTGTAAAGAACATTCGCATGCGACACCAAAGGGGAAAAGTAGAGGGTAGGGGAACCAGTAAATTGATTAAACTAACCATGGCTTCCCCTAGAAAATGTTCTTTGTGTTAGCCCCATCTGACAGCAACATTTACGCATCCACATTTGTATTCACCAGGATGTCAATGCCCGTGGTTGTACAACCCATGCATGAAGAAAGATATTGAAAAGTATTAAGATTTTAAAAAAAATCAAATTCTAGTAAGATAAATATGCTTTTTACCACGAATAGACTGGCAACTATGGCTATGCCTAACTACTTTATACTAGGTTGCTATGTACATCTTTCTATCTATGACAGAGGCAAGTGAAGAGGACGATGCTGAGCGTGGTACAGAGGAACGGTTTATGGTATCTGAAGTGACCTGCGATACATGCAACACAGAACCTGAAATACGCAACTGGAACCCAGAAAAGGTGAAGGAATGGCTTGTCAGCGAACTTGGCCTAAAGAACGAAATTGGGGAGCAATTTATGCGTGAAGATATCAGCGGAGTTGAATTGGAAGCTTTAACTATGCAGGAGATAAAACAGATATGTCCAGGTTTGTCTTTTGGAAATGCTAAACGTATTACTATGGAACGTGATTCACTGAAAGACATAAAAACATCAAACACCCAGAGGAAAGCGGGGACACAACTAAAGCCTGAAAGGTTTAGGAAATTTGACACTGATGTTGGAGCAACTACTGTATACATCAGAGGAAGAGGCTTACCACAGGGAGGCTGCTTGGTGGACAACCTGATGAAGCCCGTCCATTTCTTCCTGGAAGACTGCAGTAAAGACGAACTCATTCTGCAGATGGAAGTAGCACAGTTTACCTGTGCCTGTCTGAACCATAGAACTAACGGTACATTGCACATCGGGGTGGGAAATGGCAAAACTTCGGATGAAGGAAAGGTGCTTGGAGTGCCGAGAAGTCTGAAGTATTGGCAGGAAGTTGTTGAGGAGGCAGTGGAATCATTTTTTCCACCAGATCAAATACGAAAGGTGAAGCAGTGCTTGAGGCCTGTGAAAATAGTCAAGGTTACACCAGAGAAAGGCGGAGCTGATTGCAGCGACCTCTGTGTCGTAGAAATCGATGTTGTCCCAGAAAACGAAATTTGTGAGGTTGAGGTGTTCTGGGCTAAAAGACTGAAAGGGGGTGTCTTGAGAACCGGAAGAATATTTCATTTCAAGGGACAGATGCCTGTTCCATTACATCAGGATGGGTACAAAGCATTTTATGAGATGATCCCCCAGCTACGTGATCTCCGGAAAAAGAATTCAGCCCAAGACAAGAAACCCCAGTTCGACGTGAATCTTCGTCGGAAGGTAGAAGATTTGTTCTGCAGAGGGCAAAGTGACTTCAGCCGCGATTTGTTCCCCATCCTGGTGACAAGTGCAGTCCCAGCAGGTATAACGTCTGACGAAGTTAGGAGTCAATTTGGATTCGTGAAAGATGTGCCATGGACTGCTGTGTTTGACTTCGATCAAGGCGAGGATGATTCGTCGATGTATAGATTTATTGAGGAGACAGAACAACAGGTTGTGAAGGTACTCCGGGTGGAAGATTTTGATGCGCAGGCACCAGAAAACTGCCGCGAGAGTGGGCGACTGGACAGCATGCTAAAAGACCTGAAAGAAAACAAGTCCAACACACCTTGGATATTTGCGAATGGCTGTGCATTGCGGGAAGAGAAACCGATGGAGTTTGCTGATTGGAAAAGGCACAGAATCAAAGGCCTTAAAGAAGCTGTGCGCTTTCTCCAACGCGAGATACCACGTGAACGAGCCGTTGTTGTTTTCATGCTGCTGTCTGAGGATGACGTGATGCGCGAGGCTGCATATGAGTTCTGCACAGAGTTTAACGACCAATGGTGCATCATATCAGAGAGTGCCAGAGCAGCAGACGAATGGAAATCTTGGGTGCAGAGCAGGCATATTGTCGACAGTGAGCGGGAACTGGAGAAGAACTGTATTGTCGGTATGCCATGGGGACATCTGAACCAGACCATGCTTCAACTACTTGACGTTAGAAGAGGAGGAACACATGAACTGATATCATCCAATGGTGTTTATGTTAGCTTGAAAGAAAAGCTACGAAACGATCTTACAGATTTAGACATCCTTGGAAGGAATCAGTGTGAAAATGAAGATATTGTCACCGATCAATCTAAACTGCGGAAGTTTGGCAAAAAGGTGGAGGAAGCTTTTTACAGGGGTGAGGTCGTTGATTGGTGGAACTTCTACTTCGAAAATCATGTCCTAACTAGAGATTGCCACAACAAAATTTGCAGCCAACTACGTGACATCCTTACGGGAAAGGTTGATGAGGACGAAAGAGTAGGTCGCTACACGATTTATCACGAGCCTGGTGCAGGGGGAACAACCACAGCCAAGCAGTTACTATGGGATCTAAGGTCAGAGGTCAGATGTGCCATCGTCAGAAAAATCACCGAAGAGACATGCGAACAGATAAAAAGGTTACATACTTATGAATCTGGAGAAAAGCCTGTACCATTGCTTCTCCTGCTAGATAACCAAGATGATGAAAGGATAAGTGATCTCAAAGCCGAATTGGAAGAAAAGGCAAGGCAAGCTGCCAGGCAGTTAGAGCATACCCCTCCGCTTTTCTATCTTCTGCTTTTGTGTAAAAGAAAGTCAACTGTCCCCCCTCCAAAAGATACAGAAAGGACAATTTTACAACAACAATTAAGTCACCGTGAAGTGGATTGGTTCAAGGCGAAGTACAAAGTTCTAGAAACCAATTATAAGGAAGACAAGGGCAGTGATCCGAGGCATCTACTCAGCTTCAACATCATGAAGGAAAATTTCAGCGAAGACTATATACGAAGAACTGTGGAAGAAATCACAAGGGAAATTTCAGATTACAACGAGCGTCGGTTGCTAACATACGTGTCACTGCTCAACTCTTACGTTGTAGATTTTGAGCCAGTTCCTCTGTCCAGCTTTGACTCGATGATGATCGAAGATGAACACGGCGTTTGTCAGTGGGGGAAATCGATTGAGGGCTGGGAGAAATATCTGTCTTCACCCCTAAAGTTGCTCATCCACCAACGGTCACGGAAGGAGTGTGGGACAGTAATCAGAATTATCAACAACGCCCTGTCCAAAGAAGTTCTCCACACTTTCCTAGAAATGCCATCGGAAACCGGAGAGGTGCCATGTCTGAGTGACTTTGTCATAGACCTTCTTGGAAGCTCTGTTTTCCGGACAGCATACATGGATTCGTCTGTTACACAACTGTTGAAGGTTATTCGAGATGGAATGAAGCGACGAAGGCGCAAAGTCAATGGCCGATATGAAACATTGTTCGCCCCCTTGATTCAGGAAATTGTGGATGATGAAAAGCAAGGTGTTCCCAAGGCGGCTGCTGTACTGGCGAAAGTCTATGAACTTTCAAAGGATGTGTACGTAGGGCAACAGTTGGCACGTATATACTATTTGGTTGCAAAGAACTGGGACCTAGCGGAGAAGTATGCCAAAGAAATTACAGAACTACGTCCGAACAACTCTTATTTGCTGGATACACTGGCTCGAGTTTACAAAGAGCAAGTGGCAGAAATGTACACAGAGAGCACTCAGAGCATGAATTCTACCGAGCCAGAACATGCTCGACAGGTTGTAGAACTGGCATTCAAAGCTGTTGACGTCTTTCACAAAGCTCAGGAACTGAGTGAAAGGGAGAATGCAAAAACTTGTGTCAACCAAGCTGGATATTACGGCGAAATTACCGTTGTTGTTCAGCTGCTAGATTATCTGTCAAACGTGAATGGCCTTCATGAGGCTGGGCAACTCCACGACGTTTTAGTGAATGACGCATCTCCTGTAATTAAGAAGCTACAGATGCATTGGGGTGGGCCACTGATAAAGAAGCTACGGTCACTTCAAGAAGGTGCCAAGCGGGCTTTGACACGAATTGAAGATGAGTTCCTCCAACTTCGAGACAATGTCAGTGATGACTACAGGAAGAGCCTGAACACCGTCGGCAAAGAATGCCTTATCAAACTGAAGGAAAACCTTGAATGCTACTATGGCGAAGAAAGCAACGAAGTTCCAGCAGGACTAGATGAGTACGAAAGTTGCAAATACAGGCGAAGACGTATATTTCGTCTAGCAGGCTCAGGTTTCCGCGGGATATTTGAGATGCGAAGGAAAGAAGATGGCGAGGCCCAGCTAAGTGTTATAAAGCGCCTGGCGTCGAAAAACTTGGGAACAAAGTTTAAAGATGCTTTTGACCTCCAGACGCTGATTAGTGTCAACATAACACTGTGCTCCACTGGCAGACCATCTCAAGGAGAGACCTCTCACTCCGAAATGGCAAACCTCAGTTATGACCTGCTTCAAGAGCAGAATGCAGAGGGCATATCATTGGAGCCATATCTCTTTGCTGTCATGTTCAATTGGCCGCGAAGGCGCATGGATTTCAGGCCCAAACTCAGCGTGAACAGATTCCCCGAGACAATTCGCAAATGGAAGGATGCATACTGCAGGAAATACCCACGTCAAACTGGAGAATCAACTCCCTACAGAAAGAAAGATACCACCCTGTTTTTCCTTGGGAATGGGGAGGACATGCAGGCATTTGCGTTTGAGAGAGAGCTGCGAGACCAGACACGATCCACCGGCACCCACTTCTGGAATTCTAATGTTGTAATACAACGCTTGGAGAGGTGGGAGGGTGTTCTGATCACAGATGGTACTGAAGTCAAGCTGACCGTGGAGCAGAATGGGAATAAGTTCGCCCTATATTTGCCCACATCCTTCCCAATCGTAAATCGGAGATGGTGGAATAAGCGAGTCTTCTGCGTGGTTGGTTTCACCTGGGCTGGACCCAAGGCATTCGACATAGATCCTGACGATAAAAGTTCGAGGCCGAACAGACCCACTCTTGACCAGTCAGTACCAGCCCCAAGTCACAGGCAGCGTGTCCAGCGTCCAGCAGTTACTGTCGATTATGAGAGGAGGTTACATCTGCATGCTGAGTTCACTAGGCAGCTGGAGGACGTCAACAAACAGCTTGCAGACATCCAGCGAAAGCCCAAAAGACAGCGACAACAGCGCGAGGTATGTAAAACAGGGCATTTGGTCCATGAATATCTATATCTATGGAGATCCTATATCTATGGAGATCCTAGTACCAGTGAACGATGTACATTCACTTTCTGCATCATAGTGACATTCATGAGGTCAATATAAGACCTCCTAAGCAGTTTTTGCATTCTGCTTGTTTCATATGGCTTTTCCTGTATATCACAGTACCAGTGATATGCGAACGTTATTTTGATGAGACATCATCTACCCAATCAATATCCCCACAAAAGTGCAGATATTATAAAAGCCTTTTGAGTTGTACCTCATTCATATGTTATTATAAATGTAAACATTTATGTATGTTTTCATTTGGATTCCATCGCCTATGTAACCAGGTGCTTGTTTATCTTATTCAGACCATAGGTCACAGCTATATAGCTCAGATGGAATTGCCACGAATTGTACCACATTAAATATGTGTCTGCTGTATGTCTGTTACAATTCTGAAAATAAACAACAACAACAAAATGGCCTTACTTCAAACTAGACTTTACCTTCAACCTTGAATGTCCCTTCTACTAATTTGTTTGTGTTTAGGCTGACCTTCGGCAAGAGGAGGAAAGCTTGCGCCGTAGGCGAGCCTATCTGATACGTGGAAGGCAGAACGCCGTGGCAATTTTCAACCTGGACTTCCTCAATCCCACAGCGATGTTTCCGTGACGAAAGGCAGGACTTCCTGAAACAACACGGACATGTTTCCGTGATGACCGTTTGGACGTTATCAGCCCTATGGCGAAGTTCTCTGATGACATGTCACAAGTTGTACTTTCTAAATCCCATGGCGATGTTTGTGATGCTAATCTAGACTTCCTCGGCCTGAAGACGATCTTTCTGTGGTGTAATCCTGGACGTCTGCAATCCCTATGTGCTTGTGCTTTATTTGAAGAAAAGATATGACAGTAATGTGTCTAAATTCAAGTATTGGAGGGGCAGATGGCCGAGTGGTTAAGGTACTGGACTCTCAATCACGAGATCGTGGGTTCGAGTCCCGCCATACACTAGGTCTTCTGTGCCTAAAGTCCTTGGACGAAATCTGTACCCCAAATGTGCCTTGAGGTGATCGTTAATATATGCAATTGCTTGCTTGTTGAGAACCTCATAAAATAAATCAGGTTTTAAAAAAATTCAACTATGGCATTCTGTATACATGTGTTATGTGAATATCTGCCTAGTGAAAATGTACTTGTACGATTTTTCCAGATTTTTGTATCCAATAAGGTACATTGTGGTTTGTCATGAACTTCAGTAGTTTGGCTTTGAATCTTTTTTAAGTGCTTCCATTGTTTACCCACAAATATTGATTTTCTTGTTTAAGGCTGTCGAAAGGAAACCTTACAACATGGACACCAGAAAAAGTCTGTGTGAAATAATACCATTTATATGAATTAACACCTGAATATTCGAACGTGATGGTAAGCCAAATTTTGGCCGTGTCATAGGAAATTGTTCACACGGAAACTTGGTAAATTTTTGTATTTTTGTATCACTTTAGCACGTCTTACATTGCAATGGATTTTGTGCGTTTTATTTCTGGTACCTGAGACAGTTTGTATCCCCAATATTCACAATTTTATATTTTGTTATGTTTGCATATTTGTATATGTATTTGGGCCAAGCGACGTTACCCTCTCTGGCGTTATGTAAATATCTATCTTTGTATATAATTTGTAAATGTGTTAGCGTTATGAGTCCTTGTACAGTGACCGAATGGCTAGATCGCGGGGTTGTGTGAGATATATCTCTGTCGCTCAGGTACAAAACCCGTCACGGTCCAATGCCTCAGTTTATGGCCAATCAAATACCCTTGTGTCCGATAAATAAGCACAGAGATAGTGTGAAAGTTAAATTGCACAACCAGTACGAATTGTAATAACTGAAATCGTAGGGAAAACTCTGTGCCTGGATTTTGTGGGAAATTAAGGTGTTGAACTGTGTGGTTAACATTGAACAGTGTTAATGGAATGGGTTTTAGCATTGAGCAGTGTTGCTGAATTAACACACTTTCTGAATTAAATAGTCTAATATTGAGCAGTGTAGCTGAATTGAAGACTGTTCTTCAATTTTCCGGCATAACATCAGAACATTGAGTGTAGTTTATGTTTATGTGCGTTTATACGTTTAACATCGACAGTAAGAAATTATCTTTCGGAAGTATGCAGCATACCTTTAAGCACTGTTTAAAGGGATTTTAAAAATAACACTTTAGAGGCATTGTTATTGGTAATCGTAGCAGATTTCTTTCACATCCAACTAGAGTAAAGCACCAGTACATTAGGGGCATTTCACTTATAAGCTCGGGGATAAATAAGGATAAGGTGTAAGCCAAGGAACAGCTGCATGCAGCCAGTGACGACCTTGAATATATAAGAATATTATGCAACTGAGAACCATGAGGAGCCAGCAATCAACCAATGTAATGGCGAAATTATGAAACAAAGAAGTGAGAAGATGGTGACTAGACGACTATAAGTAAAGACCCGAGTTGACAACAAGTACCCAAACAATGATAGTCACTGTCACACGGAGAAGTGTTGTTGCTAAAGTTAAACCGTCTCTGATCAGTGTGTTGACAATAATCTGTGTTATTAAAAGGGAACTGAATTAAGTGGTTTATATTGCTTGAAGAGCAGTAGTCCAGGGGATTTAGGCTCAAATGGGGGTAACCCAAAACAAATTGCAATAGTAATGTGTTATATACCAAATGAAAGCTTATGAGCTCCTCTGTAACATATCCAAAATC
>JAAUYG010089566.1_pt1 | contig 11068 bp, 9 predicted proteins | sample 7278091 | NCBI WGS metagenome assembly JAAUYG01 (sample SAMN14350201, study PRJNA611818) | marine sediment metagenome | isolation source: surface marine sediment (0.6m) | place: French Polynesia: Moorea | collected 2018-08
AGGACCCAAAAGGTGAACTGGCCACTTGCACACCAGAATTATGACCAAAAGGTGAACTGGCCACTTGCACACCAGAATTAGAACCCAAAAGGTGAACTGGCCACTGTACATGCTGTAATACCAGAATTAGGACCCAAAAGGTGAACTGGCCACTTGGAACACCGGAATTAGGACCCAAAAGGTGAACTGGCCACTGTTCATTAAAGTTATACTTCTGATATATTATTTAAAGAAACATTTGATATCTGGACATTAGACCAAAATTCCACAACCGAGAACACCACTCACGTACAATTCTGATATACGTATAGTGCTACATTATGTGTGTAGTAAATCCAAAGTTTGCTAAAATAGACATATGTAAGATTTGAAAATACCCAGATTGGTATTCTCAGTTTACTACAGTACAGATTGGTATTCTCAGTTTACTACAGTACAGATTGGTATTCTCAGTGTACTACAGTAAAGATTCGGTGATTGGTGATTCGAATTCTTAGTGCTATTATTTTGGGGGCTACCAGTATTTGGAGATCTATGTAGATGGTATTCATTTTAAACCCTTGACTTATATGTTCATAACTTGTACATTTCATCTTGTATTTATAGCAGTGTTTCACTTACGCAAATTTCTTTTTACCGTACATTGTGGAAATAAAATAACTTTGAAACAACCATGAGCCTTTGTCTTTTATTGTAGCCATATATATATATATGCAAGTTCTGTTGTTTGAATACCGGTATTTTGTTTTCAGTGCTGTTTGCTCTACGGACGTAGACACAAACGTGCTTACTATGTGAGGTGAAGCTGAGCATCTGCTTTGTGACAGCTTTTCATCAAAATTATGCCAAAAAAACCCAAATATATTTTTGTTAACATTGTGTTTGACCATTGCTTTCACTGAATCACATGCAGACTAGTTTGAGGAACCCCTACAGCTCAACAAAGTAAAGAATTGTTTATTGGTAACTTCCCAACCACAAAAAAAGATCTTTGAACCAAAAGGCCAGGGTAAAAAGCTTAAGGGGTTCAGTCATGCCTGTATAAGAATGCAAACCAATTCCATGAATGTACCTCGAAGACCATGTCATAATCGGGTCATGAACTAGCTTTGGATTTTACATATTGCAGCTTCTGTTTCTAGTTAAGACGTGGGGGGTAGGTTTTTCAAAACAATTACTGTAGTCATGCAATGTAAGGGTTTAAAACCCATCAACCGAAATAAGCATTCACATGAAATAAACCCATATGCTACACAAACACGGGACGATGAAAAATGGTTCCTGGTCACAAAATTAAATACTGCTCCATACACATATTTTGCTATTCGAAAAGGGGACGAGCTTTTTGTCCCGCAGTTGCTTCCAATACTACACTTCTGAAACGGGCTAAAGATGTGATTCACTTTATTTTTCAATGCATATATGTAGTTTGACCCCATATATCTATACTACATTTTGTAAATTGTAGAATTATCCTATTAGTGTCCAATAGCAATATAAAACCTATTAAATCTCTAAACTACAAAGTCCACAGGCCAATGCCCCTTGAACAATTTGTTCACGGTTTGTTTTACTTCACACGACTTCGCAAAGGAATGGCCAATCCGTTCTGCCTACCCATAAATGCATGCAATCGATAAGCATGTAAGGCAAAAGGAGTAGTTTGAAAATGTTTGTTTATTGTGCATTTCAGATGTTGCTGCAGTTCATTTTACCATGTACCCCGTCCTGCAGTCGATATATAATAACATGCACTCTGTCGCCGAGAGAGCCTGAGGTAGATAACCATAAAACAAACCAAAAAAACCCACTAGCAGATATGAATAATTTGACAATAAAAATGCCTTGCTTACATTAAAGACTGAAGTTAGTGAACAAAACCTGTACAAACTGAGCAAATTTTGGGTTCGCATTCGTAAAAGCAGCTTTTTTAGCTGAATTATTTTCTTGTCCAACGTGAACCCAGGAAATTGCAGCTGGTTACTATATGGCACATGCATGCTATGAGCTTGAGAAATGGAATGTGAAACACAATGTATGGCACACTTCATCTATAGGCTACATCTCTTGAACAAATTTGGCAGGATAAAAAATTTGGAAAAAAAAAAAAAAGAACAAACAAGAGAACTCCTAATTCCAGATACGTAACATAAGTAACTATGCAACATACTGTATTGTGTTTCCCATGGCCAGATATTATTTGTTCATTATCAGTGCTTGATCACTGCGTATGCTCCCCTGCCATCAGTTTTTCAGCCTTTATGATAGCATGAGATGGTCCCAAACATCATCTTTACTACGATAATCGATAGATACATGTACAATGTATACATCAGTCAGCACGACACAGACGACCTTTGGATTCTGCCATAAATAGCTGCCCTCTGCCAAGGTTATAAGAAGAAAGCCTTATATACATGTAGGCTGTAGCCAAAATTTGCTATCTAAATGGAGAAAGTTTTAACATTATATTGGCAACAGGTACAAAACAGTAGCAACATACAGCAAGAACAGAAATGTCCCAGCTCTAGGGCAAACAGACTGAAATACCAAGCATAAACCATTCCCTTTACTCAAGTTACAGCATTATTATATGCAGACAGAGCCCACCATTTCAATATAACAGTCACCGAATGCAGAAATGGTATTAGTCTATATGCTCTGATGAGTTTTGTCAGAAAATATTGGAATGCAAGCACTAGAGTTTTCTGATTGTAATTTTACCCGTCTAGATTATACAGTATTTTATTAAAATATAATCTTAATATTCATGCAAATATCACAGAATGGAACTGCAGTACATCAAAATTTATAGGTAATGTATCACCCATAGTCATGGTTTACTTCCTCTTGAAAGCACATACATCACATGCATGACGTGATGAATGATTAAACAAATATATTCATATGACGAACAGATGCAGAAATCAATATTTTACATGCTCACCGGTATTAATGTGCAATACTTCATCTATTGGTATGTGCCTACTACAGTATTCCCTCTAATAAGGTCACCCTACTTGCCAAGAAATTGTGGCCACATTAGAGAGGTGGCCTTTGGTGGGAGGAAGTAAATGCACTGACAGTAGTAGCGGCAAAGATTTATGGCCTTATTAGAGACTGGCCAGTAAGAGAGGGATTACTGTACCATGAAATGTAAGAATCCATACAGAAATGGCGGGCGACATAAAATGGCACATTTCATACATACAGCGGTCCTCCTCTAATGAGGACACCCCTTCTGCCCAGAAATTCTGTCCTTATTAGACAGGTGTCCTTTGGTAAGAAGGAGCATATTCCCAGTACTGGCTGCCAAGAATTTGTGTTCTTTCTAGAGGGGTGTCCTAGAGTGTCCTTAAAGGGAGGGACTACTGTACATAGATGTTATATTTGGTCTCAGTCACGTTAAATTACATGGAGTTTTACCATTGCTGAAACTGGATATTGATAGCTCTTTCTGAGTTTTCGGCCATCACTGGCCTTCTTCATCATGGGTGGTGGTGTGGGCGGTCAGTGATGAGAGAGCTCGGGAAGAGGTACTAATATCCATTCTCAGCTACAGAAAAACTCCATGTTAAGCCATTTCATGTTTATAACTCGAAAACTTAATAGAAATACACTGTTCACCACACAAGCCATCAAAATACATGTATAGCAGCAATAAATTTGATATTAATATTTCACTGTTATTTACATGGTTCTTAAAGCATTCCAATACAACTTCCAGGTTACTGAACAATCATACCGATACCTTAAAAATACCCGGTAAGTGGAACTCCATGTGCAATTCTGATAACTTGATTGGAAAATGCAATGTATGTACCCTTAAAACGTTAAACTGGACATGTTTACACCTTTATATAGAGTGGAATACATAAAACTGTTTACTTAATTATGAGTCATAGAGACTCATGCCAGTTTATCATGGCAAGATTTTTTTGACCGTTATATGTACATATCAACTTGTCATGGCAAAATGGAATGGTTTAGAAGGGTATTAACTGATTAAACAGGACAGAGTGATATCACTATACTTGCTGCAGACGAGTTTCTCAACAGATTTAAATGTAGTGGGGCTGGGTGATACGCATGGCACATGTACAATGGGGGGGTTGGCCGAATTCATGCATGGAGCCAACATAACACTGCCTGCTCCCACTAGAAGTGGCAGCATGCCCGGTTTAAATGACTACATACTGTAAAGTCTTCGAACTCCTCAAAGTGTCTGGTAAGCATGTATACCACAGACAGCTTTGATCAAAAATAGAAGCGGTGTATTCAGTATGCTCTGTATGCCAAACTACCATGCACTATACACTGGGGCCCTTGGTAGGAGCCTACAACAATCGTGAAGACAAGATCAGGTGTCGCTGATTTCTATAGGTGCATTAATTTGAATTAAAAGCTTGTTGAAATGTTGCTACTATAGCTTTTAAATCATTCCGTGTGTCTGCTTAGTGAGACCAAGTTATTCTTTATAGCGTGGCAAAAGTACGTACGTCAATTTGTTCGTATTCCAAAAACGACTCGCTTACCACAGGCTGCTCCTGTTGATATGTAATGACAGAGACATAAACTTGAGTTACATTTCAGAGTTACAAAGATTAGTTCTATAAATAGCTCAAATTCATATGTTGGTCAAATCCTTAGGTTGTTGAAGAAAAAATATATCAAGCCAAAAGCAGGTGTGACTGCAGCATAGCTGGGGCAATCTCCGGTTTTACAATTTATTATGAAAAACAGTATATGAAATAGGGGGTTTAAGCATGGCAGCAGAGGTTTAAAATAAATAAATAAATTATCTCGCATGAATTAAACACCATATAATTCGCTATGTGAAAGGATGTGTATATATTAAATTTATACTTTTTACAAGTGCCATTTCGTTACTGTGCATGTACTGCAAGCACAAACTATTATATATAACGGTAGTAATGTGAAACTATAGCTTTCCCCGAAATAGGGGCATACACTACCACTGGTAATATGTACATGATATAGCTACACCCTTAAAAATAAAAGAATATATTTAAAAGGACCACTTCTCACCATGCAGCATCTCAAGTGTTAAATATAAATGCAGCCAAATACATCCATGCATGAATCAATTTACAACAGTGTAAATGGAGTAAAATACACCCCAGTTTTTGAACTTAGCAACAGACTCGGTAGCCATGGAAACACCACATTCCATGGAGTATATTACCAGGCAACAAAAAGCATTTGTTTAAGAATCCCTGATATTGCCCTGATGTATTATATACTGGCGATTTCTCACTCAACACATTATATATTCTCTGCACTATGGTCCACTCTTTTCTTTTTGTTATTTTTTTTATTTTTAATTTTACAAGTGTGTAGCATGAACCATACCATACCAATAAGGCTTGACAACAATAACCATACAAGCATTTAATGTTTCCTCATGACAAAAGGGCTTCTCTCTCTCATGTGGCCACAAAGGCCCTGCAACCTGATTGGCTACATCAGAGAGAGGCTTGTGTATGGTGGAGTCGTTGAGCTTCCGTGTATATCAGCGTGTCTTTTCTAAGTCTGGTATGTGGCGATCATCATCAAGTACTAGCTGGTACACTTGCCGCTGACTTGCTGATTCTCTCTTCTTGGTCCTAACACATGGGAAAGACAAACTGACAGTCAGGAAACTTATCTTTTAAACAACGTCAATATGCAGAAAAATAAACAGATATTGGGAACATCCCTGCACCCACTTTGTAGTAAGAGAATAAATGACCTACAATGTAGAGTGGTGTCTTAAGACCATGCCACTGGCCACAAAATGTGGCCTCTCAAGGGTGGTCTCTCAAGACAGGTGGTCTCTCACCACAGTATTAGTTTCTAAATATTCCTCCCTCACACCTCACTACAACCTGACCAATGACTGCAGGCAGACCGTGATCTTTATTGGTCGCTAGAATCATAAGATGGAGGAAAATTGACTGCTAGTATTAGTGTGTTGTGTATTTTTATGTCTATGAGATGTTAGGTATTTTAGAGCACCTTGTAGGTGGATTTACGCTATATAAAATAAATTTATTATTATTATAAGCAGCTTACAGTTACTCATGGGCACTGGCCACTGCCAATATCTCCTTCATCACTTCAACAAGAGCCACAAATTATAAGGAAACTTTCAACCTCAACAGGAAACGTTCAGAGCTTCTATACGATATGGTTGGTCATGCACTGTCGATTCTACAAAAGCATCCCTGAACAAGTCCACAAGGGCTAGTACACTTACTGGAAGCTACCTCTAACAGACATACCTTATGTTTCATGTAACTCAGGAAGGTGTTCCAACAGAATGTGACAGCGCTGACATACACTACTCGGAACTGTGGGGGGAGGACGAAAAAGTTGAACGCCTGTGCGGCAGGCCACACTGTCCAATCAGCCTGGAGGGAGGCAAGGTAGACAAATATTTTATTTTCAGGCATAATTGTTCTTCTCGGTCATCGCTGTGACTACTGGTATTAGTAGCTCTTCTCGAGCTTTCGACCATCACTGGCCTACTTACGAAGGCCTGACATCACTAAACCCTGAAGAAGCCCAGTGATTTCCGAACGATCGAGAAGAGCTACTATATAATATCCAGTCTCAGGAATGGTAAAACTTCATGTTAATATATATCTCGTCCTCCAGACGTTTCCTGGGAACATGTCACGAAGCTGGCTAGCTGCCTCTACATAGGTTTATGTTCACATGACAGTATTCGAGTATATTCCCCTTACATTAAGCTGCTTTGAGCCGATGTCACCAATACAGTGCAATCTCCTTGATATTACATCATCACATGAACACCTGCCGTTGCTGATACTATAGCATGACTGGCTGTTCTATCTACCTAGCAAATGATCAACACAGGCATTTCAATTCACCACAAAGTAAAACTGCAACATGTTAACAGTTGTAACATATTATCAGTACATGTATATGTAAATCGACTGCCATGAAAAATGGACCTGTGGGATACACATGGGAGAAGGGCAAGTGATATTTACCACAAGGGGGGGGGGGGGGTTCCATATGAACCCCAGCACATATGTCACTCACTGGGTCCATTTTCAATATGACAACCACATCATACAGCTTATGGACAAAGTCTGCACCTGCGCTCAACTCAGTACAACTCAGTAGTACACACCTTATATACATCCCAGAATTTCTCCCGTAATTCCCGCCAGCTTTCGCGTACGGGCTGTCCTTCCAGTGTCCCTGAACCTGACAAAAGACAGAATGCCATGTTTACACTTTACACACAGTTGTACCATACTACGGTATATGAACCAGCCCACAATTAATCAAGAACTTGCAATATTTTACTAGATTTATCACTCATAAGTCATAAACACCTCCAATAGCTGAGGTTATAAACTTAACCCAATGGGTAAAGCTAATTGTGCATGACAGACAGATGGTCAGAAACAAATTATGATAATAATTACACATGAATCAAATGAATAGTTTTAACAAATATATTCAGTACTTCAATATTACAATACAGTGGTTGTCATAAATACCGATGCCGTCTATAGCACCTGATGTTTTTCTCGCTATCAGAACATCAGCAGCCAATGTCCTCACATTCCATGCTTACCCATGAAGAACGTAAAAGCAAAGAACGGCGAGGCGAAGACCTGGTCCATGAGTATTTTCTTGGCCACTGTGGCCGTACGTGCCCCAGGGAGCAGCCTGTCCAAGAAACAGTACCAGTAGTGATTGAATGGACCCATCACAAAGGCCAGGGTTGACATTCTGCCTGGAATAACGGAAACGATCCAGAATCCAACACTTAACAGGCAGCATATACAGAGTAGCCCCCTTCTAACAGTAGCATGCTTTCTGACAAATATCGGTATGACTTCCAGCCACATTTGCAAGATGTTCTTTTGGTGAGGGCATCAAAGGCATTCATTCTATTTGCTGTCAAAGTCAAAGATTTGTATGATGTCCTCTCTAGAGAGGGTGTCTTACTGCCAAGTTTCTCGAGACCCTTCTGTGACAGGAGAACAAATGTATGTACAGTAGTCCCTGCATTTTAAGACCCCTCCATTTAACAAATTCCCTCCATTTTATGACCAGCCATCAGCGACCCCGCTCTTGTATTTTCAATTTAAATATCCCTCTATTTTAAGACCACCTCCAATTTAAGACCACATTTTTCTCTCCGAACAGCTGGTCATAACATGAAGGGACCACTGTATGTCCCTCTAGTGCAGCTAAAACTGAATTAAGCTGAATCCACTGCAAAATATCAGTATGTACTAACAGTGTTTCAAAATGTCTAGTGTATCACTGTAAGATATTTTTAACATTCTCAAAGGTGGCAGTTGATTCTGGAAGTACATGTATACAAATTCTGCAAAGGCCTGCAAATTTGAACAGAAGCATAAACCTTAATTTCTAATATGCTTTTGTTTAACAGTTCAGTGAGTAGAGTAATAAGGTCATATAACATGTTCGTTTTTTTTAAACTAAAATTAGAATCTCTTCGTTTTCTTCAAATAATTTTGAAGTTTAGACGAACTGGATGAACCCCAGCTCCTCAATTTATGAAGCACGATACAGTGGCATATTAGTAACTGGCTATCTGCGCATAAGCACTGTGCATACCATTTCGCTCCAAAACTTCTCAAAATAACCATAGAGCACCTCCCACCCCCACCCCGAGCACCCTCTAAAGAGCTCTGCGCTTACCAATTAACAAGCCAGTTATGCCCCTGTGATCTATGGTTCATGTAAGTCAAACCATTAGTTTTTACCTGTCCGTGCCCAGTCATACTCTCCAGATTGCAGTCCTCTGGTTCTCTCTAGTCCCTGTACTGTTACATCCCCCAGTCCCATCAGTAAGCCACAGCTGACTGTGTTGGTGTACAGTAGGTACCGGGAACTGAACAGGCGATTCACAGTCCTGGCTGCAGCTCGGACTATCGTCATACTGCTGAGTGGTTGAGCTGCTGCCTGCTATCTAGGTGTGCGGCACGCAGGCACCACCATATAGCGGTGGCCGTGGGAGGTAGGAATATCAGTAAAGGGGCTGACCAGCAGGGCATGTTAATTAGCACGGATGCGAAAGCCCAAGCCAAGGGCAAGCCTGCAATAAGAAGTGAACAGAAATTATGCAAATTAGGGTTAGCAAACCGCATTAAGCAAAAAGAACATGGTCTCAAATAAAAGACCATGTTCATACAGTTGTCCCTGTGATTTAAGACCCTACAATTTAAGAACTCCCTGCATTATACGACCAGCCAGCAATGATAGTCACATCACCGTTATATTGTTAATATAGTAGTACATATAGTAGTAGGTATACCCTCAATTTAAGACCATGGCTGTATTCAGTATCGAAACAGTTTGCAAACGTTTCGCAACAGTCGTGTACTAGAGATAGGAAATTTTGCAAAACGTTTGCAAATGTTTCGATGCTGAACGCAGCCCATATTTTTCTGGTTGACTGGGTATTAAAATGCACGGAGCACTTCAAAACACAATCTACATCAAAGCCTGGTTGTAATATGGATAAGTTTTCAGAGAATAAGGGTTGAGTTAAATCTCAGCCAATAGCCTCAGCTCCTATGCCATAAACCACGTCTTTACTGTAGGTACATGAGGTATGTGTCCAGATGCTTCAAGCCTCTAAGCAGAAGTTATGCTAAAAACCAATTGAGGCTTTTACTGTAGATAAAAATGTGAATCACAAAACCTCACAGTGCCATAGCAATGATAGCATCCAATTAACGACACAGACATCTGTGAGTGACTTTCGTCAGGGCGAGGACTTTTGGAAATTGTGTCAATTGTGCTTGTTGTAGGAGCACAATGACGCTTGATGCATTTAGTCTGACCTGAGCATGGTGTTGGGAAAATTTTTGGAACTACAGCTCAGACGGTGCACGGTGAATTCGAAGGCATATAAAGTTAGTAGAAAGATCAAGTCAGCTGGCTTTCTATAAGTGCATGCGCACACGCCGGTACACTGTATGTGCTAGCCATTGTTCATTGTCCGATTTGTCAGAAAACACATCGAGACATGACTGCAAATACATTGTGTCCAGCAATGGATCTAGCAATGCTGATGACTAAAGTATAAAATTAAGCATCTTTGCCATGGAAATTTGCATTACTTTAAGATAGTACCTCATTGTGCAGGTGCAAGACAACATGGCCATCTGCACTGATCAGTATTATCAGTGGTAACCATGTTATGATGTTAATGCTGATCTTTTAATGATCAGCTGATCAGATCAACATATATATCGATATTGCCCTTCACACACACTTCTAACCATTCACACTGTACAAGTCTTCCAGCCACTCATGAAAACTCTTAACTCATCTTCTAGCCACTCATACTATATACAACATACATGTATGCTCACTTTTATGTGACGTGAAAATGACAGTTTCTCTGATATAACAAGTACCGGGTATTCATGGTATTTGCTCGGGATGGAAATTTGTATAAGGCCCGCTTTAGCATTCATTCACATTGGAAACTGCCTGTGAGGCCCACAATTTAAAAGAAAAGATTGGTTTGTCTTTATATTACAGGGTCTGAACAATTTAGTCCTCCATCTGATGCTTGCATTACAGGTGTATAAATACACGCACACTGAACTGTCAGGAGTATTGGTCCATTAGTCAAGTTTGTTTGCTGGAAAAAATAAAGAAACCAGCATATATAATGATTCCCTGTTTGCCTTTTCGACCAGTGGAATTCAACAGCATAACTCCTGGCTTAAGACACTTTGTGCCTTTGAAGCCACCATACAGTGAAGTCGAACAGCATTAGAAAAATTGAGCTACACAGGTCACAGGTGTTTGCGTATCCGTGGGAAGTAAGGTCTGTTTTACAACGTAGCGGGAAATGTAATGTTGCTATTTCACTTAATATAGCTATAGCATTTATCCACCATGTATAAATGAAAGCTAGACATACAGGGTAGCAGGGGAACATTATTTTACAGGGTCACCTTACTTTATCCTACTAGGGTGTAGGCCAATGGGGGGGGGGGGGGGGGGGGGGGGGGGGGGGGGGGGGGGGGGGGGG
>JAAUYG010038933.1_pt1 | contig 11067 bp, 12 predicted proteins | sample 7278091 | NCBI WGS metagenome assembly JAAUYG01 (sample SAMN14350201, study PRJNA611818) | marine sediment metagenome | isolation source: surface marine sediment (0.6m) | place: French Polynesia: Moorea | collected 2018-08
TACAGTAACAACCAGAAACCATCCGAATGATCAGCGTGGTGGAACAGCTGTGTTGATGAAGCACAATTTGGTAAATAACATCGCATGGATGGACACGAGTGTGCAAGACCATGTATGGCTCATACTCTGTTGTCTCCCAGAATTGGTGATTGGGGGCTGTTAGGTCCCGCCGCCAGATTCCCCTTATTTCGATGTTAATGCGCCGGTATAATGATGACAAATGACTGAAAATGTGTCAATGGTAAACCAATTATACAGGATATCGATTAAGGCTTTACTTGGGGTGTGTCAGACAACGGCAAGTCACATCAGTTTTGCTGGTGTCTGGTTTACCTCCCTTGAAACACTGGATAAAGCAGAAGTAGCTGAACTTCTTGAAAAAAAAACGTTGTATCCTAGCATGCATAGGAAAGGATTTGACGATGGCCCTCTGACGTTTGCCATATCTCTAACTACTGCGGCGAAAACTGCAACAGGGCTGAAGAAGAGTACGAGCATCCTTGTATGATCATGTTGTGAGAAGCTGTGCATACCTCGACTATGTCTAAGCTGTTTTTATACAACCGAATGAACGAAGATTTAAGCATCCATACAAAGGTATTTGGTCAGACAGACCCAATTATCCTGGAGTGTCACAGAATAGCCTGCTCCAGACTGTCTTGTTTCGCACAACCTGTCGATCGAAACTGGTAGGTGGGTACGTTTCCCCGAGAACAACGTTTCGGTGTAGAAGTGTTAGAGGGACATAGACTGTGTTTTATTGAGAACCATCCGTGACAGATCGTGTATATAGTTTGGGGAGCCTGGGCTATCTTCCCAGGTGCTCAGCCCACAGAGCAACCTCGGCGCGACCCAGGTGGCGGATAGGGGAATGACCTTTAGCTAAAGGTTAGCTAGCTACTTTAGCTGGCCGCGGACCATGGTGGGCATTACCTTGTTCATTGCTGGACTTTTTTTCCAAGATGTGACTTGACATTTTCTATTGGACTTTGCAGTCATTTGACCATAACAGTCTTTTCTAGTGGACTCTGTTTATACTCATATTGCAGTTTACACCTGTTTTGGCACTGTATGACCCTTTTGGTGTTGGTGTGCTGTTAAACTTTGATATCACTCACTACATGTACCATGTATGCATGGTACATGCAAAGTATGCAATGTATGCAAAGTACATGCATCTGCAGTCTATCTGAAAACCTCCAAAACGAATTTAACAATGTCATTTCCACAACTACAAAGGAGTGAATAATTTGCTAGAGAGAACTATTATCAGATGCAAAAGTGCGTTCCCCATATTACAGACACTTATGATGAACATGAAAGGTGTATCAAATTTCACAAAGTTTGACGCTGTACAAGGTTATGTTATAAAGAATAAATATCCAGTCATGGTGTTCTATTCAGGCTCAGTCTATGAGCTTTGTTCCGTAAAGTGGCATAGCCTTTCAACACAATATCATGTTAAACAGGTTTATTCTGGTATAGAACATCATAGTGCACAAGCTAATGTACGTGGCTTACATTAGTAATAGGTGACAAACCTGCGGGAGGACTTGTTCAAATATCATCATTCCTCCAACGGTCCTCACGAGTTCATCTGGCATATCAGTCTTCTCCATGATATGCTCTCCTTTGTGGTTATGGCTGGAAACAAACACAGAACGGGACATAAAAAAAAACCACTACAAAGAGCTTTCTAAATATCTCATGGTTTAGAGCATGTGTAGAGTGTAAGTCCGGAATTGTTTCTGGCTATTTCTGATTGATTTATCAAACAACAATTGGTCTGCTATTACCGGTACTGTACAATCTTGCAAATATGCAACATAATAAAAAGTAGGACTAGAAGGTAAAGTGTCAGTCACAGTCCAGCTTTAATTTGTTTTAAATGAAAGAGCAGGATAAAGGACTCAAAATTATCATTAAAATATGTACTATACAGTGCTATTTATTTCAAATTTTGTTTCTGGTGCTTTTGTTTTAGACCATGTACATAGCATTTGGGGGGCGGGGAATCTAGACATTTTTTTAAAGAATTGAATTGGTTTGGCCTTGTTGCCACACAAACTTACTAGGTGACTGTCAGCTGTATGAAGCAGCGGATCTGTCTGAAACCCTGACAGGTGTGACACGTCACACGACCATCACCGTGACATGTCATACATCTGGAAGGATGAAAGACAATACAAACCATCTTGAAAGTTTTCGGTTCTGGATAAAAAAAACAGCAGCACTGAAATATTCTTAAAATTGCTATTAAAATTAAAGCAGCCATATTTTGTTACTGTATAAACATGTTAGAGCTGCATTGACAAGGTTAACACTAGCAGAAGACTCACCCATGTTCTATTCCGTTTACAGGAAGCAATCATTTACGTGTATGTACAATGTCTATGTGCTCACATACAAGCACATATATGATCCATGTCACTTATATAGCGTGGGAACAGCAGCACCTCCAATCTGGCAAAATAGGAATTAATACGTGCTATAATCAGTTGCAGTTGTATCAAATTTGAGTTGCAGGATCTAATGCATACAGCGATCTGTATACGGAAAAAGAACTTAATATTCTAACCTCTTTCTGCCATCACCATGGCACCAGTGACAGTTTTCTATCTGACGCTGTCCATCCCGCATACGTGACACACGACCGTCACCATGACAGTGGGTACAGCGGACACGACCTAGCCCGTGACAACGGTGACATCGCACGAACCCCATACCCATACAGCGGTTACACGGCTGCAAAAACATGTAATAATGACTAAAAGACAGTTACTTAGATACATGTACACATGGACATGTATATGGTACATGTTATCCCTACTGGCAGGGCAGTCATCACAAAATACTACTACTACAGCAATAATACATGTAGTACATCATGTAATAAGTTCTATTAAAGATCTCTAGTAGGGGAATGGTTCCTTACGAAGTATTATTTACAAAACTGATCTTGAGTACAGATGGAGTATGGAAAAGACAGTGCTTATCATTGTGATTAATGAACTTAAAGTCCCGGTTCCAGATTCTAAATTTTTCTACCAGAGAATGGACTCTGATCCTAAACATGCTAAAGCAAATATCGTGCTTTTGGCGCCCTCTCGGGCCTGTTGGCAGAAAACATCACAACTTTTACATGTAACATGTGTAACCGATTATTTCTGTGCTATTTTATGATAGACATATTAGATGCCATAAACTGTTTCACTTCTTAATGCTTGAAAATCTGGAAAATGAATGATTGCAACCCATTCTGGTGCTGGTTTACTAATGAGTAAGACTGCTACTATGTATAAATGTACAGGGCGGATAGCAACAGGTCCTACATTTGCACACAGGTTTCATAACCCCAGCTTGATACCTGGATTTGATGTACAATGGTCTCTGTGATATAAGATCTATGTTAAGACTTCCTTCTACTAAGACCCCCCCAACATTGATTCCACTCTTATACAGTGGTCCCTCTATTTTCCAACCTTTTACTTTAAGACCAACTTGATCATAAGACCACATAATTTATTCCCAAACTTCAATTTTGTGTACATGTACTATTGAACTGTAATTTATGACCACCTGCAATGGAAGACCACATTTTAATGGTCCCATGAGTGGTCTTAAAATGGAGGGACCACTGTATTCTCAACATAAATATCCTTCCATTTTAAGACCACCTTCAATTTAAGGCAATATTTTCCGGCTGAACGAGCGGTTTTAAAATGCACATGTCACTGTAGCTAATTTCGGAACTGTTCTTTCAAGATGATCGATCCTGCCGGTAAATACAAAAGTTTAACAGTACCAACCTGGACCGTGGAGGTGTGAGGGACGTCACATTTAATCACATGGTGGTTGAACTGTTGAGTGGGCTGGCAGGGTATATCCCAGGGTGGAGGGGGGTACCCATTGTGAGGGCCGTCTACAACACCTCCACGGTACGGCTCAAATGCATAGCCAGTACTCCGCTCTTCAGCAAACGTCTCCAAGGTGTACTGGAAACAGAAATGAGGTAGTGTGTCATTTTAGACAAGTGGTACTTACATGTAGCAACAGCAGTAAGCATGGTAACCATGGTAACAGCAGTAGTCATGGCAACAGTAAAGTACATGTAGTGTAGAGCCATCTGACCAAAGTCTCACAACTATTAAAGTCAGCACAAGCAATGTGGGAGCCACAGCTGGCATAATTTACATCATTCAAGGGGCTATAACAATGTTAATATATATACAAATGATTTAGCCAATCCAAATCTTGGCCAGCCTGACAAAGTGAGGCTAACAAAGGCAGTGGCTGCACCGCGAGAGGTAAAACATTTTGATAATTCCACTTGACCCACAAAAACTACCGGTATTGCTGCGGCCAGTCCTATCAGTACTTGATAATTAAAGTGAGATTGTTCTAGCCATGACATGCTCTTTCTTGAGTTGATTGAGGTCACCTGGACAGGGACTCACATGCAGGGCCGTGGTTGGCTGGACTTCAGTGATTTTCATATCTTCGGCAGCTTTTTTGCCGTAGCAGCAATTTTCAGCCACAAAAGCCAGCAGAGCCTCCCTACATTGGGTCTCGGTCATGGCCTCCATGCTTTAGATGGAAAGAAAAAGAACTGCATCAGTCAACAACCGCTCAAATTTCAACTTTGAAAAAGGTTCTCTTTAATTCACAAATTATTGGGGCATTCCTGACGAGTTCTAACAATCACAGTTCCAAGTATATAAATTGTTTCACATGATTAAGAAAAAAACTACTGTATTAACATACCACAGTCAATACAGTCCTCCCTCTATTTCTCAATCCTTTTACCCAGTATATATCATGCAGGACCACCCTTCATTAGTCTTTCATTATGTTCATTGTAAGAACACATGATTTGGTCACAAACTACCATTGTGTGTGCTATATACATGTACAGTACATACCAGTATTACATAACCTTTATTTTATTTTAAAACAACATGCAATATAAGACCACATATTCTTGGTCCTGAGAGTGGAATAGAGGGACTACTGTACTGACTCACTAATTAGTATGTGGATCAGCTGTGTCACCATTGTCAATATAAACAGGATACCCCCAGTATTCAGATACGCTATTCTGAAAGCCTATTACCATACAGTGTCATGTAGTTTGGAGACGGTCAGCCCACAGACACCACACTGATATTTCTCTAATTCTTAAATCATTCTACCGGTAAGTCCTAATCTTTTAATATTTTAGAATGATCACAACAACAGCATTACTATCGCCATGTTCTACCTCACAGGCTAATAGATGTAACTATCTCTTGCAAATTACATCATTAAAATATGCAGATATATGTCGACAAAGACACCCAGTCATACCTGTCAAAGCTCATGGGGGGAGGTTCCCCTGACAGAGGTGGCAGAGGGGGTGGGGGCGCTGTTGGAAGAGCTGGAAGATAAAAGAAAAACTTTTTAATAAACCGGACTAACATGACTAATGCATACATGTAGTCATCAGGTTACACATGTAGAAAACAGTAGTATGTTGTCAAGTACATTGGGGTTAATTGCATTTATATTTCTCATATTTTGTTAGCTACATGTACATATGTATATAATCATGATATTGGTATGACAGTATTCTTGCATTAAACATTGTAAAGGCTTACAGTGCACACCTTGTATATGTATCATGTATCAGAATACCTCAGTCTCTGAGACAAGATCATCATATGGTCAATGCGCTTTCTTTTGGTTTCAATTTCTTCTGCATACATGTACATGCATACTGGTACTATTATAGTACAGTGAAATGATTGAAATCGGTCTTAAGCATGTTAAGAGACCACTAGCTGCTGTGAGAGACCACCTGTTTTGAAACCGGCAGAAGGTCCTATATTTCAGTGTATCAGTAATTGAACTGTCACCAAAGACCACCTGTTTAAAAAGACCACATTTGTATGGCCATGGGTGGTCTTTCAAGACACTACTGTACATGCTGTACTAGTACATGTGTATGCTAAAATGGTTCTAAAGCCTGGTCTATATACTAGTAAATGTAGCATTACATGTTCATGTACATTGCACAGAAATTGTTTGTTAGTACTAAGCTACATGTACATCATATGGTACCATGCTGTGTAATACTACCACATTAACAGGGCTGCGTTGGGTATCAGAACAGTTTGCAACATTTTGCAACAGTCGTGTACTAAAGATAGGAATTTTTGTGAAAATGTTGCAATGCTGAATGCAGCCCTGAATACACATGATACAGGACACAATAGAACAAAATAATCCTTAGAAATCCACCATACAGAATTTTAAGCACCTGTGCAATGTGCATACAGTACATGTACATGGTGTCCCGCTGCATGTACTGGCACATGTAAATATTATATGAATTGAAAGGAGGGCATTTCTGAGACTTTCCACCTATGGTACCATAGTGCTTAGATTTATGTTCTTAGAAGCACCATCAGCTCAAATTATGTATGCTTATTGACATGTTATCATGGTTATGTACAGCGATTATTGATTAATAGAAATACACTATACAACAGCAGTTCCAAATTAATTAGCTACTGAAAACATGGGACAGGTATCGATAAGTGACAAATAATAGTTCATTTCACCCCCAGTCCCCCACATCTACATGGATGTACATGTGCATGTGTAAAAGCAACACCATGCATAGCATGCATGACATGGACACTAACTAGAGAGAGGACACCCCTCTACACATGCTCTAGGAACAAGGAAGGACAAGCATGACAAGATTTCTTAGCAGCAAGTTCCACGAATACATGTGATGATGTGAAGCTCCCTCTCACCAAAGGACTCCTCTCTAATAAGACCCCTCTGTTTAATAATTCCCTCATGTTAAGACGAAACATCAATGACACCACTTATATTTTCAATATACAGTATACAGATATCCTTCCATTTTAAAACTTTTAATTTAATTATGACCCATATTTTTTCTGGCTGAATGGGTAGTCTTAGTCAGGGTTAATTGAGGGACTACTGTATGTACACATGCAGAACCAGAATTCTACTCTTTTGTTATCAGAGGGCAATGGTATGTGCCACAGTACACCAATTAGTCAGCAACGCCAGCATCTCACCTTTAGCTGATAGGGATGAAGGGCAAGGTTTATGAAAAGCAAAAAGCATCAAGCAAAATTCTGTCGCATGAACTAATAGTGAGACATTGAAGAAGCCCAGAAGCCTTGATGGTCAGCTAGTACAGGAGTACATGGAGTAACAGCAAGCAATAAACTGTGGGAGAAGTTACAGAAGCAACATTCCAGTTGTAGTAGTAGCAGAAACTGACAGTCATGTATGAATGTCTGGTACATACATGTACATGTAAATGTGTGGTACATGTACTAGTACCTGGTACAATTGTATACCACTTATGGTATACTAGTAATACGGGCACTCAGTGATACAAATTCATGCTACTGATGGTTTCTGCAACAAGTCTATAAGCAGCGATAAGGACATGTAACATATGATAATTATAAGCAAATGCCAGCTCTAGGCTCCACAACAGTGACTACTAGTACTATACAGCTACACAAAAAAGTTAAGGATATTAAATACCCTTAACTTTTTTAGTGTAGTGTATATGCATATGTATACACATAGTGATGAGCAAGTCCTCTATACATTGTACAAAGTACATGAACATGATGAACGTGCACATTTTAAAGGCCACCAATGTATGTGTTGCACACATTATATTATGCATGCATATATACACATACCTTGACCAAATTCTCCAACATTCTCATATCCAGGAAAGCGGTCAAAGCCGGCCATGGAGGGGGGTTGGTACGGGGGTGGCTGTGCATCCGGGTTGTCTGGCAACGGTTTGTCTGGCAAGGAGTTTGGTTCCCACTGGTGTACCCCACCATCTCCAGGCTTCCAGGCTGGGACATACAGAAACAATTCACATGTACAGTATGTTCGTAACTGATGAAGTGGGTGCAGATCTGTATGATATAGAGTTATGGTCATGCAGCTGAAGACAGCCCAAGGCATGAGATACGCTTAACCCAAATTGATCATGCCTGAGCATTTAATCTTTTTGATCTTGTAAATGACATGTAGCAAGAAACTTTTCATCACCAGAGCAGCAGAGAGAAGTTAGAAATCTCGAAGGTGCATGCATATGAACCTTAATTAGCCAACCTTTTTACGTCATGTATAGCATGTAAAATGGCTTATGTATACACATGATGCACTGGTGTGAATACATTGCTAAAAATTTCAATGCTACTATACATGCTATAAGCATCGCGATATGATCATGATGATTCCTTCTAGTAGGCAAAGAACTGTTGAATAATAATTCTGATCATGCTGATTGCACACATTGAGAACATGGTGTCAGGTGGACTGGTACTTGCTTGAGTCACGATTTTAACACGTACAGTCTGTACTGTACATCAGTGTACATATAGCAGGAATATTTTTCTAGAAGGTAATTCCAAAATACAACAATGTTCTATTTGAATCTCCCCAACATCTTAGAGACAAATCAAAATCAAGTTCAAAATTCATGCTCGGGGTCCATCAGCAGGGACCGAACATGTTGAATGTTCCTAAAACATAACATAACCATGGTAACCAGGGTATCGGATATAACCACCTGTAACCATGGTAACAGAATCAGCAACGATCTCAGTATCCTTCACCATGTTCACTGGCACGGTCTCCAGCTGAATCTCCTCCGACATGATCACATTCTCCATATTTGCCTTATTGTTCATGTTCACCTCCTCTGGGATCTCATTCGCCATGTTAGCATTCCCTGTCTCCTCCATGTTCTCTGGGATTTCATTTTCTATGGCCCTCTGGCTGCCACCTGTACCACTTCACAAGGTGGTTAGATATTTATATACCATGTATACTATAATGCTAAATAAGCTTCAGGTGGAGGCGATCGTGTTAACACTGCCCGGTAGCGGACTGTGCCATGGACCAGTGAACAGACATTGAATGTTTTTCAGGGTCATGCATGTCAATGAAAGGTTAGCATGGTTAGGTGCCTGGTAATATGTACATACTTTATGTACCTCCTAATACATGTGGTATGGAAGAAATCAATATACAGTTTACCATGTTCCTGCATGCTATAGGTGCATGCAGTGACTGAAGTCGCCTAGAGTGAGTACAACCTATGCCCCAAGGTGCTACCCTTGACGTAAGAAAATAATTTATAATTTTCATATATAAATTAATTATTAAATTTCAATATATTTTAACATCTTTACTTATCTTGGAAATTGCCTTAATTACCTAATTTTAGAACTTACCATGCTAACATGACATCACCTAAGGGGTGCATAATCTTGTGGTGGATTACTACATGTACTAGTACAGGCCTAACAGGAAGCTGTTGCCGGAGAGTCACTATTTATGTCCAAATAGGGGCCAGTTGTCGTATAGATCAATGTTCCTAGCGGACAATTAAACTAGACAGTCGGTTACTGTGCAATGCGATGCCACGGGGCATTGACTTGCTGTATGCATGATACAACAGGTGAAAATAAACTTTCTATCTATCTATCTATGATATGTGTAGGTGCCACCCAGCTGGCTGTCTTTTCTGGAATATTAGGAATCGTCCAGGCACAGGCCCCCAGAATGTTGTTCAGTTGTATAGCACGATTGGGTGTATTACAGAGGTTCCTCTCTTAGTGGCCACCCTCAAGTTGGTCTCAACAGAGGCCACCCTCTCTAATGTGGCCATAAATCTTTGCCGCTACTTAAGTACAAATGCATTTACTTCTCCCTCTCACGAAAGACCACCTCCTTTATATATGGCCATGATGTCTTTACAAATAGGGTGCGGTGGCCTTATTAGAGAGGGAATACCGTACAGGGCGCGAAACGCCAGAAAAAGCCCCATGCAGTGGCAAATCGGAAGCAGTGGCAAATCCGATAGGATTTGAAATCCTATCGGATTTCCCACTGCATGGGTTTTTTTCGGGCGTGATACACGCAATCGTGCCATAACAGCATTATGGGGGGCTGTGGTCCAGCTAGGGTGTCTTTTTCTTAAAATTTGGTTTCTTATACATGTTATATACATGTAGTTTGCTTTTTGAATAAACCAAATGGTTTATAAGTTGCAATTGCATTATACATGTTATAGGGTATACCGAGTTAGCTCTCTTGTACATTCTCTTAAAGGATGCCTAAGTTACTTACCAGTACTGCATTCATTAATGTTCACGGGGATTTAATGTTTGCATTTTAGCAGGTCTTGTCAATTATATAGGGACATAAATTATGTTTGCAGGTACCGTATTTATGTTTGCGATTTAAAGGTGGTCGCGAAAATCACCAATAAATCCTTCACAAATATTAATGAATTTACAGTACTATTCTGTGGCGGATACAGGGGGGGTTCGATCGAACCCCCCAAAATTTTCGAACCCCCCTCCCTGTCACAGAAATTTTAAACAGTCATGGTAAAATACATGTTAAAAATCAGTCCAGAAATCAAGAATTCTCGTCTCTTGCTGTGCCTTGGACACACAAAGACGCCGCCGATCTAGGGCCTATACCAGATCAACACTGCATGATCAAAAGACCGTCCCATCAGGGTGCATTCATCGACTTCCGGCAAACTGATGCAACCTAGATTTTAGATACCGGTATTTATTTGTCTCTCCCCCACTCTCACCAACCAAAGGACCTCGCAGTAGCCTAACAATATAGGCGACTAACATAAAAGAATTACTTGGGTATTGTGTTTTGACCACAGCGTAATCTTCAAAGGCTTATAATTAGATGCGGCATGTTTGTTAACGGCCAACTTTCTGGGTGACCTTAGCATGTGTTGACCGCCGGGTCAGTTGTTATCTTCCCTTTGATAGTCTATCTTATGCCGGGGTCAGATTAGCATGCCACGGTTCAGCGGAGCCGAATACTGCATAGGCAAAGTGACCAACGTTTTAGTTACAGTCTCTGTCTCTTCCTTCCTAAACACGCATGTACCTCAATACTGACACTGTAAACCGTCCGCCATAAAACTACAAATACGGCCAACTGACCGAAAACTAAAATGAAAGGTAAAAACGA
>JAAUYG010111525.1_pt1 | contig 11067 bp, 8 predicted proteins | sample 7278091 | NCBI WGS metagenome assembly JAAUYG01 (sample SAMN14350201, study PRJNA611818) | marine sediment metagenome | isolation source: surface marine sediment (0.6m) | place: French Polynesia: Moorea | collected 2018-08
AAACAGAGGGGCAATACTGATTAATTATTATGTGGCTAAAGTCTTTGGGGTGTGGCTGAAGAAAATTTGGTGCCTTTAGCCACAGTGGCTAAACCAGAAAAAATCCTAGCACTAGCCCAGATAGTAGAATGCAATAGGTACATATTCACCTTCAAGTAATAATAGCAACAAACTGGTAAAAGAGCTACAAATTTTAGGTGTCTATAAGAGCTAAAAGGTGTGAGAGATATGTGTGACTACTAGAGATAACATATAGTTACTACTTAGACACTAATAAGAAGTCATGCATGGGTAGTCGGACTACACCATTAGATTTGACTTTGAATGAGCTTAAAAGCCAAATCCAAGGTCACTCAAATCTTAATGGGTTATATTTCATAGAGGAGTGTAATCATATGTTTGCTGTTAAACACAATTTCATTTCTTTTATCATGACTTTGTTGTCATTAGGGAATTTGGTTTTAATATGTGTAGGTATTTGATAGAATAAGGTCAATTAAAGGTTCTGCATACTCAGCCTTGGGGATTTTTATACCCCATTGGCCATTCCACATACTGATGTAATTATATCATGCATATTCACTGTCTATTCTAAATCAGAAGGTAATCTTTTGCTATTGTATCTTTTCCAAACCGGGATGCCCCCCTCGCGTTGCACAGCAACCGAATGTCTAGTTTATCCAAACATTGAAAGCCATGTTCGCGGCACATAGAGCGGTGTGGGAAATGCAGCTAATGCTGAGCCATTCTATGATGCGTTATTTTAATTACTCCTGAGAACCCTTTTAACTCCACCTTTTAACTTTTCTAGTAAACCATAATATGATGCGTTATTTTGATTACTCCTTAGAACCTTTTTAACTCCACCTTTTAACTTGTCTAGTAAACCATCCTATGATGCGTTATTTTGATTACTCCTTAGAACTTATTTAATTCCACCTTTTAACTTGTCTAGTAATCCATCCTATGATGCGTTATTTTGATTACTCCTTAGAACCTTTTTAACTCCACTCTTCAACTTGCTTAGTAACCCATCCTATGTGCACTATTTTGATTACTCCTTGAAGCTTTTTTAGTTCCACGTTTTAACTTGTTTAATAACCCATCCTATGATGCGTTACTTTTCTTACTCCTTAGAAGGTCTTTAACTCCACATTTTGACTTGCCTAGTAACCCATCCTGTGATGAGTGACATCTTCTATCCCTGTCAGATAGAGCAATGGCTGGTGGATATTGACGAATTTTTCGGTGACGTTGACAAGAACCTTTCGGTGACAAGAACCGTACTGGGACAGACGTACGAGGGCCGGGATATCGTTATGATAAAGGTTAGTCGTTCGTCATTTAACTGACCACTACTGGAAAAGGCTACCTGGTCGATAACAACGATGCTATTGTATTTAGTGAAAATATGTGAGGGCGTTGCTCAGAAGTAAAGATATACCTTCTGGTAGCAGTAATTCGGAAAACACTGATGATTTTTGATATGCTTAACAGTTTATAGGAACTGCGAGATAACGTATTTCAGCAGAAAGAAAAGTTGTGTTGCATTTTCCATGGGTGGTACATTATTTTGCTATTAATATCTCGATCAGTTCATGACCTGGGTGTGTTATTCTTCTTCTACAGCTGAGTGCACGATCGGCTGACAGCGACGGCGACGCCCCTGGCCTGTTTGTAGACAGCGGTATTCACGCCAGAGAGTGGGTGGCTCACTCCACAGGGGTCTACACCATCTACAAGGTCAATCTCTTACTAACAGCATGCATCTTATGAAACTTGAAAATGTCGAGGTTGCTAAATTTCTCATCAGAGCATACGAAGTTAGAAAAGGTCAACTGTACTGTACTTAGATATTATAAACCCTTTATTTCCTTCTATGTGTATTGCAATGGCATGTACTGATATTTAAACGTAGCTGCATATCTTCATGTTTGCACCAATGCTGCCTGTAATACGGTGCATATATCCATGTTCTCTCAGTTAAGATTTGAATTAATGTGACTTGTCAGCCCTAATTAATGCGCTGGGTTCCTGCATCTGCATATATATTTCTGTATTGTATTAAATGGAATATGTCACTAAAATAAACAACAACAACAGCAGCACAAGGAAATACACTTGGGACAAATCTGGCTCGTAGTTTGAAACGTCATGTCTATCTCTACTGTGCAAACGTATGGACTGTATACATAGTGGTGTTACAGTAGCAAAAACATCACAGGCTATACTTGCAGGAGTTCTGTCTGTCAAAGTTCAGGGAGGCAAATTCTTAAAATTCACGTGAAAGTGCGGTCTTATCAAACACAAGTTAAAACAGTAACCTTGCCAGCGTTCATCGCTCCTCAAGCCGCTATCATTATAGCATGTCTTTGTTAATTTCAATACAACAAATGAAACAGTGGATGGATAGAAGCACCATTATATTTTTGTTTATAGCTAGTCCATGTAAATATCTAGAAATTTTAGTGACATAATCAGCCTATGCCCCTAATCTCCTCTCAGCTCCTAGATGACTACCTCGATGGAGAGCCGGGTCGGCGTCTCCTGGAGCAGGTCACGTGGTATATAATTCCTGTCCTAAATCCAGACGGCTACGTTTACACACACAACCAGAACTACGGGGTGAGTTGTCACACAGTCAGGCAGACACGGCCTGGGTGATGGGGGTGTTAGTATAGACAGATCGACTTTTAGTTTTTTAGTTTTATATCCTTGCAAACTCAACTGAGCTTTTCCGATACCTTCCTACTGAGAATAAATCACTGGACGTAGGTTAGTTTCAGACTATAGGTAAACCTAGCATTAGGTATGATCATGGATCACGACATGGAATAAATATCTTGAAGTTCATAATAATAATTTCTATTAAAACAAGGTCTGTAACATAATGTTTAGCCATTGTTCTTAAACCCTGATCCAGATTTACTGAGTGGATGATATTGTGGTCCTGTTGTGTGTCTATGTGTGTGTGTCTGTCACACATAGACACATAAATACAGATATCTCAAAAAGTATCTCAAAGACTCAAGAATGCGATGATTTAATTTTGAAAAACGATGTAATCCAGGGGTAAGGATGGAAATTGGGCAATCGAAATTTTCAGCTAAACAACGGCAAATAATTACAACGTTACTATTAAACACTAATAAGAAGTTATATATAGGGAGTCCTTGAAAGGTAAAGCCAAGGTTACATAGATTTTTAAGGCGCATATCTCGTAACGGAGCCGAATATATTAGGCCATATTTATAGGAAGCCATACATGGTGTGTCAAAACATCTCAGTAGATTTGGCCTTGAGTGAGCATTGAAAGGGTCAAGTTCAAGTTCCCTCATATTTTAAACCCGTATATAAGAAATGAATAGAATTAGGACATATACTTGAATTGACCAATAAGTGGAAGTCATACATAGTAGGTAGTCTTGACACACCATCCGATTTCACCTAGAGTGGCCTTTGAAAGTCATTTGAATTTCAAGGTCACTCAAAGTTTTGGATGGTAGGAGATATGAACATTATGCACCCGCATGTACCGATAGCGTAGTGGGTGCAAATCAAGTGTCACATAAAAAAATAGGGGTACATGTAAGTGAGGTGTTCCCTGTCCTGATGTTTTTGCCTGTTTGTTTTTTTGTTTGTTTTGGGTAGTTTATACAGTGGGGTAAAAGCTAATTGCTATTTAAGCTGTTGTGGTTTATGTTAAGCTTAGATAAAGTGATGAACATTGCCGTTTCCTTCTGGTAGGATAGATTCTGGAGGAAAAACCGCTCGCGGCTGCCTGGCAACTATACGTGTCTTGGGGTTGACCTCAACCGGAACTTCGGCTTCCACTGGGCGGAATGTACGTAATAAAGAAGCAAAACTCTGTAATTATACAAAAAGTGTAGGCTTTAATTTAAATCATGACATAGACTTCCAACATGTAATAAGAAAGATGCGATGAAGCGGATTTCACGCAGCTAGTCTTTATATTTTTGAAGCAAATGTTCTATTCTATTCACTTTCATTCTATTCCATTATATTGAAAATTCTAGTCGGGAATGCGAAATACTTTTTTTTTGCATAAGACACTATAACTTGTTGATAAATCAAGCACTCTTTGCATGTTATTCCTGTTCTTCATTTAAAGTAACTTGTAAGTCAAGAGGGACTGGATTCCATGATTTCAAATTATTTGAATTTTTGTATCAAATGGAGCCTGTGGCTGCAAGTATATGGATAGGTTATAATACGTGAATACAGAGTTTGGCAGTTATTCCTAAAGTGTGTGAAAATCAAGGATGCCTAGGTGTGTAGTACACTGTTCTGTACCTTAATTCCGTATTTACATTAAGACGTTACGTCTTCCAGCCGGCATAAGCCACAACCCATGCAGTCTCATCTACCCCGGACCTCGGGCAGATTCTGAATTGGAAACTCAAGCCCTACAGAGGGCGCTACTGAATTCAAGCTATAACATCCGGGCTTACATCAGCCTCCACTCCTACCAGCAGTCTGTGTTTACCCGCTGGGCGTACACAACTGACCCGCCATCAGACCACGAGGAATTGGTAAGTACACTATTGACCGGCCATCAGACCACGAGGAATTGGTAAGTACACTATTGGCCCGCCACCAGACCACGAGCTCGAGGAATTGGTAAGTACATTATTGACCCGCCACCAGACCACGAGGAATTGGTAAGTACACTGTTGACCCGCACAGACCACGAGGAATTGGTGAGTGTATCACTGACCCACCCCAATACCACGAAGACTGGGGAGTATATCATTGCCCCCACCACTAACTAGCTTACAAGGACTGTTGCGTACATCACTGACCGACACAAGCCCACGAGGAATTTGTGAGTACATCACTGACCGCCAGCAGCCCAAAAGGTACCTGGTGAGTACATCACTGACTGCCACCAGCCCACGAGCAGCGGAGAGAAGAGAGGCCACTTTGGCAGCGTATACCGTCGAAGACTCCCGGATTCTTTACGGAAACACATTAATAGTAAGAGCTGTGTATCAAAAGCATTGACAACACCACTAATCTGTCACAAGAGCCATGGCCTCAAGTTGCTTTTTTTTTGTTCCTTTGGGGGTAAATTTGGCATGGTACCCTTCTGCCATTGGATAAAGCTCCGTCGGCTTCTCCTGCAGTCACTCCAAATACATGTACTCAACATAAACAACTGCAAGCCCATCACCAACATTTACTACATTTAGCAAAGTATAGTGAAATTATTTAGGTATGTAATAATCATGCTAATGATAGTTCATGGGTATACAAGTCGAGAGCCAGATAAATGGCTCGGGTGAGAGTAGGGTACGGTAGGTTATACTACTACTACATAAAAACAATCAGACATTCGAGTCATGTATCTATTTCTATCACTAAGTTTGCATTCTCCCCGTCTTTCGGTTGTATTTGCAGTAGCCGCGTAGGTCATATAGCTGTACTGTACCCTGCTGTCGCCTTACAAACATAGTTTTCCACTTAGGCAACTGTTAAGTGTTCGATTTGGTGCGTTCTTGATGTTTCTTTGGAATTCACCCATGGTGTTTACTGTTACACTTGATCTTTACCGTTACACTAAATGTGCCTTTTTTTCTTTTTGAAACACTGGCCGTCAACATTCCTTTCAATTAAATTGACGTTTTTATTTACGTAACTTCTGTGGTTGTGAGCTCAGCCGTGCTGTGCGGTTGCTATGGTAACCCCGTTTGTGATGACGTCACTCTGTCCCCCAGCTGGACCTGGTGCGGCGTGTGTCCGAGGCGATCACAGCGACACACAACGTCACCTACATCTACGGCATCTCACCCCGGAAACTATGTACGTTTATCTGCCTAGGCATGGTAACAAATATTTTTCGGCTTTTAATATAGAGGTTCTGTCATCAACAAACGCAAGTCGTAACTCTATTTCGTATATTTACCACAACCTGAGAGAAAATGCTCATGGCAATAAGGGTCTAATAATAACATATAGTCTTGCATTCTTATAGCGCCTCTTTTAAGAGAAGCTTAAAAAAGAACATTTAATTTGGGAGTCTTATTTTACACTTCCTAAGACTATCTGGCTTAGCAATGTGTGTACGGATATCCCCAATTACTAGTAACCGTTAATAGATAAGCTATTACTAGATACATCTCAGTATCACTATGGAAAGCCTATTCAGTCTATCAATTTCCCCCAGAATTAACGCGGTGTGTCATTAACGAGGTGCGGTAAGTGTTTAAAAAGGGAGACTTATGAGTATCCACCTCAGTCGTGCAAACCGAACCTGATTGCAGGTCTATCCTTAGCTACTGCTATGTGGCCGCTGTTTCTCTCTTCACAGACACCTATGCCGGGGGCTCACCTGACTGGGCGAAGGGCGTGGCTAGGATCAAATACTCCTACACCTCCGAACTCCGCCCTAGCCACTTCCTCAACTACGGATTCGCACTTCCGGTTGACCAAGCGCTCGCTACGGGACAGGAAGTGTTCAACGGTATCAAGGTGATAGCGGAACACCTCATACAGGAAGCGGAACTGCTGAAGACTACTGGTGCTCCTCCTCCCACATCAGTGACGTCACAGGAATCAGCCAATGAGGGGACGTGTCGCTCTTCGGACAGATTTAAGCGCCGCTACACAATGCGTCATCTGAGTCACCCGTACACGTGATGACTGATATGAGTCTGGGTCGGCGGGTTGAGAGTTTTGAACAGAGAACTGAGCAGTGCCAGGCAAAGCTGGTATCTATAATTCTAGCCATCTCCTACAATTATGTGTGTAGTGTTCGTCAGATTGACGATAGAGCCAAGGCGATAATACACAAGACACAACGATAAGACCGAACCCTATACTCTAGTAATAGCCTGAACACTTAAATGGCTTGCACATTCCCTCGAGTAAAAAACGAGTGGGGTTTACCATTATGTCTTCAGGAAATATATGAATCAGATAGTCAGGACATACATAATATCGACAGTGATATGTTCCCTCTATAAATGTAAACCATCCAGCAGGAAAGACAAGGGAAAATGAAAAAAAGACAGAGAGAGAGAGAGAGAGAGAGAGAGAGAGAGAGAGAGAGAGAGAGCAGAAGCCCCGTTAGTAGGCCTTTTTTTCTATTTTTGTGTTCTGTATTTGTGTTTTTGTGTTTTATCTTAGTGTGTTTTTGTATTTTTGTGTCTGAGAAGCCTGTTTGTGTATGTATGACGTGCCAGAACACACATTCTGAAGTGTGTATTAGTGTAGTCATGTATGGGCCATCGTATATTCTGAACACTGGTTCACAAAGATCGATTGTTCTGTGTGCTTGCTGCTGTTGTTTTTCTACAACCTTTAATTTTAATTGTACACTATTTCGGTTTATAGACAAGGTGGAAATAAAACTAACTTTCTTTAAAACTTTACTCTCTGGTCTGTGGCCAAATATGAAGTTTCTTAGGAACGAACATCATGGTCTGCTTATACGGACTTCGCAGAACTCGATTGTACGTGCATTCATACAGGGTTATCCACGCCGACACAATTCTTACGTCCACTCGACAGTGTTGTAGATCTCTATGGGTGCTAACCACGGAATAAACTCGATCGATTCAATGTAATTAATGTAATTAGATTTAAGATAAGATTTTATTGATTGCAATCAGAGATTGGATTGACAGTCACTCCAGACATGATCACGTACGCAACAGCCTTACGCATCTAAAACACACACACATTCATCCTAACTAGAATGTCTTCATTGCGCGTTGTGCAAGCACCAAGGAATAAACGAGTTAAAATATCTACTTCTTCGTGCATTCACCAAAGGGTATTTATTAATCTACCTAATGTCATATGGTACCTCTCTGACGTTTGGTAAGAGATTATGGAGCTTATGGGACTTCTTAAAATATTCGTTACACAGCTGCTCCCTCCTTTGGCTTAACGTACGTAGATCGGTGATATGCAGGATCACGTCGTATGAGTACCCCGGAAAGATGACTCGTAGTGCTCGCTTCTGTACAGTCTCAATGTGTTCGGATTAGTACTGAGTGAGATTCGTGTGGCAGACCGGGCAAGCATATTCAAGTACTGGGCGTATAACGCTTAAAACACATTTAGCAAATCGTTTTGTGAAACCCCAGTACGCTTTAATTGGTATAAAAGATACACCTTTTTACTTGCTTTCGAGTTTATATTTTCTACATGTACATTCCACCTTATAGAGGTCTGAGGACACAGTTACACCAAGTACTTTACTTTGGTTGTCTCGACTCTATCAACCTCGTGACCATCAATTTTGATCGTGGGTACATTCACATGATCTGGGTTCTCACAAAAACATATCAACATCTCTTTGGTCTTTGTACTGTTAATTTTCATAGCATTGCGAGTTGACCAGTCGCTTATTATATTTGCAGAATCTTGGAGACTGCTCGTAGAGTTAACTGTGCATATCTCGAAGGTTGTGCAATCGTCGACGTATTCATACATAGGACAGGGCATGCGAAGGTCGTTGATTTTGGATGACGAAGTCCTTGGGTCCGGACACAGTCCCTTACGGGACGCCACCATTGGGGCTATCCCATTGCGAAGATATGTCACCTATCTTCACCCTTTGAGTACGGTTAACTAAAAACGCAGCCATCCACCTATTTGGCGATGCACATTAGATTAACCGAAGAGCCAAATTGCTTTATACATGGAAAATATTTCCCGTACAGCTCAATGTCGACCTTGTGGGGATAGAAAGAGTGTAATATTTTTGGGTACATATGAAACGTTCGGAACTTTTTTCAATGGCCAAGCTTCATGCACAAATGGAGCAATTTTGAAAATATGCCTGTATCTCGGAAACCACTGTCCATAGAGCGAAAATAAACTTCGTAAGGGGAGCACATACGCGATTTCTGAAACGTTTGTCAATTTTCAAGTTCCGTGCCAAAATATAGGAATTTTGAAAATAAGATTTATCTCAGACACTGCTGGTCGTAGAGCGAAAACTTCACTGTGGTTTATACATTCTTTTATATAAAACAATAAATACATTTCTTGCAGTTGTGTTTTCCAGTTACTACTATTATTATATAATGTTAACTGTATTGCTAAAAAGTAATTACATGCACAATTAGTTATCCCATCGACAATAACACAATGGGGGATCCAGTTACATGTAGGTCTGCGTATCATATTTTGTCTTGCTGCAGGAGCCCTTGGAACGTTACACAGCGGGCAGGCTGAGCCGCCTCGCCTCGTACTTCCGCCGGAAACGGCTACCATATCCGGGCTGACAGGACGCTCTATTTTCATTGGTTCCTCTCTCTGAGTTCACTGATTGTCTGGCGTCTTGTATGAGTTGTTCAGCGAGCACGGCGATCCCATTAAACATCTCCTGAGCCGTCGGCAAGGCCTGGTCTACTGGCAGAAGGAAACCATATTCCCCGGTGTCCCGTAACTCGGCACTGTACGAGTACTTCACCCCAGCCACTGCCTTCGCCCAGTCAGGGGACCCGCCGGCATACCTGTCTGTAAATAATAATAATAATAATAATAATAATAATAATAATAATAATAATAATAATAATAATAATAATAATAATAATAATAATAATAACGATAATAATAAGACGACGAAGAAGAAGAAATACACGGATAGATAATCATAAGTTACCCAATCCACAATATTGTATGAAACAAAATTTGACCAATCGTTTTTTGTTTCTTTTTGCAGTGTGCCAATTATCTTTTGTAACGAACATTTCCTTTTTTGACAGTATGCCAATTGCTTGTATTAAATGGATTATTTTTATATAATGTGTGATGAGTGGCTAATATGATCTGAGGCCCGAAGTAAAAGTGTATTGAATTGGATGGAATCCTTCTGTACTCGGGCTTCTACGGTTAATACATGTAGGGTATAAGTATCGACCTCACAGCTATTTGTCATCCACTTACCAGAAAGAGAGAACACTCCAAGGACGGAATGACCACTATGATACCTCTAAACAAATCTACTTGTCTTTACTTTCCACACCCACCATGAGGATTTAATCCGGATTGTAAATATTTTCCCTTTATGCTAATTAGTTAACCCCCACAGTGACTGAAGGGGGATACAAGTAGCGCCGCCAACAAGGAGATGTGTACATTTCAGTCATTTGTATGATATACGAGGATACCATATGGTCATGAATGCTAAACATACTTATTTACAGTTGTGCATTTTAAGTATATTTGCTTAGTAAAACACCATGGTAGGCAGTCAATATTGGAATTTAAAGTTTGTCGGGACATTTTTCGTTTGTTTTGTTAATATGTGGATCTGGCGAAATGGCAAGAAGTTCTAGCAAGTAAACTCGCGTACGTTGCCTTAACTGCAATATATAACCTTAGAAACAATTTCCTTTCATCGATATACATGTACACTATATGGCCACACATATGTGTAACGTTAAAATATTTCCTTTGATCGATATTATCGTATATGGCTATATGTAACGTTAACACATTTCCTTTGATAGATCTAGATATACAGGTATATGGCTATATGAGTTATATGTAGCCTCGAAACATTTCCTTCGATCGATATACATCATGTACATGTACACGTATAATTATGGTCTAAGCCTATACAGCTAAAGCGCCGCAATAGGGAATTTCTAGATCAGGTGTTTGACCTAGCTAAGCCTGTGTTTACCCAGACCTTTCATTGCACCATTTCGTGTTTTTTTACAGTCGAACCGTTGCCTAAAGTCTCGGCACGCCGTTAGAAACGTGACAGTGGAGCTTATGAACGGGGTAGACGGGATACACTGTGAAAAGCTGCCTTGAATTTTAAAGTGTGCAAATATACTGCCACGGACTGAAACGTACATGCCCTTAATTCTGTCTGTCTTGTGTAGTGTTATAGCATACGCCAAAATAAAACCTTTATATACTGCCCTATATACATGTAGCAATGTGTTTTGTCCATTCCTGTTTATGGATTAGTGTGTCTGTGTATGGGGGGGGGGGTATCGCTGATACAGGGGGGGGGGGGCGCGGCCCCCCCCGCCGCACCAAGAGAAGAAAGTAACTAAGAAGGAAAAGCCAACAACC
>JAAUYG010247768.1_pt1 | contig 11066 bp, 14 predicted proteins | sample 7278091 | NCBI WGS metagenome assembly JAAUYG01 (sample SAMN14350201, study PRJNA611818) | marine sediment metagenome | isolation source: surface marine sediment (0.6m) | place: French Polynesia: Moorea | collected 2018-08
ATCGACAGATTAATCAACATAGTTAGAAAAATAGTATCAATCAGTGTCTTGGATTACACTAAAGACGACTAAAGCTCGTTGGGAGGCAGAGTTAATGCAGCAAATATTGACTGCTTACGATATTCCTTGTCGTGTCCTAAATATTGGCGCAGGGGTTTACTGCGGACAAGGAAGTCAAGCTGCATTACAGGTAAGATCTAAAGATCAGTGGACAGCTTTGCTGCTACTAAGTCCCCCCGAAGATAGTCAAGAGATTAATTAATTAAAACGCTATTAAAAAATACTAAGTTATGTCTTCTTTATTTGATTGGTTTGCCAACATCAGAAAAACCGAACCCCCAATACAAAAACAGCAGGAAAGAGAAATTGCTGATGGATTATGGACAAAATGTAGTTCCTGTGGAACTGTTGCCTACACCAAAGATTTACAGGCTAATCAATTAGTTTGTCCTGACTGTAATTATCATAATCGAGTTGATAGTGACGAAAGAATTAAACAATTGACTGATGCTAATACCTGGAACCCTCTGGATGAAAATATCCACCCAATTGATCCTCTAAAATTTCGCGATCGCAAAGATTACCAGGCCAGGTTACAAGATTATCAAACCAAAACAGGTTTAAGCGATGCCGTAAAGACAGGAACAGGCTTACTTGATGGTTTACCTATTGCCCTAGGAGTGATGGATTTTCGCTTTATGGGCGGCAGTATGGGTTCTGTTGTCGGCGAAAAGCTCTGTCGTCTTATAGAACACGCTACCGTAGAGCGGTTTCCTGTAGTTATTGTTTGTGCTTCTGGCGGTGCTAGGATGCAAGAAGGGATGTTTAGCCTGATGCAGATGGCAAAAATTTCAGGTGCCCTGCAACGTCATCAAGAAGCAAAACTGTTATATATTCCTGTGCTGGCTCATCCTACTATGGGTGGTGTCACGGCTAGTTTTGCTATGCTGGGAGATATTATTTTAGCTGAACCCAAAGCGACAATTGGTTTTGCAGGAAGGCGTGTTATTGAACAAACCCTAAGAGAAAAATTGCCTGAGGGATTCCAAACTTCAGAGTATCTCTTAGAACATGGTTTTGTCGATTCAATTGTGCATCGCACTCAGCTTAAGAAGACTTTGGCACAGTTGATTAGTTTACATCAGCCTTTTTATTCTCTAATGTCTCCATTAGAGCAAAATAAAAATAATCATCATGTAGAAGTAGGCGAAACTATATAACTATATAATTATCAATCTTTAATCAATGTCATTAATCTCAAAAAAGCCATTATCTCCTATCTTGCTTTTGGTGATGGCGATTGTCTCTAGTACTGCGCTATGCGCGATCGCTTTTATTTTTACACCTCAACCTCTTGAAGCTAATACTATGTCTTTGAACCAAACCGAAATCGACCAAAAAATTCTAACCGTACCTGGGTGGCAACAAAAAGACCAAAGCATTACTCGCACTTTTAAATTTAAAGATTTTGTAGAGGCGATCGATTTTGTAAATCAATTAGTAGAACCAGCAGAAGCAGCAGGACACCATCCCGATCTTGCTATTTCCTACAATGAAGTCGTAATTTCTCTGACTTCTCACGATGCAGGCGGACTGACTCAAAAAGACTTCGATCTAGCCCAAACCATCTCTCAACTAGCTAAATAAAAATTAAATGAGGACTAGGGAAATCCCTTAATCCTTAGTCCTCATCCTTCATCCCTTTAATTACAAGTCATGGTTGTAGAAGAACTGCTACTTCGAGATACAGCTGTACCCGAACTATTACTACGAGTTGTTGAGTAACCAGAAGAAGCGCGATCGCATTTCGTATTTGATTCAACAGAAGACCTAGAAGAACTACGACCATTAAATAATCGCAGATTATTCAGACGATTCAATAAAGAAGGGGTCTTAACTCTACTAGAATTGACCTGAACCTCGCCATTTTGTACAGATACCTGCATATTGCCAGTTTTAACTTCAACTTCATGAGCATTAGCTAATCCCGCAGATAAGGCAATCACAGTAGATAAAACCATTAAGGAAACTGACTGCTTATACATAATTTGAACAACTCCACTATAAAAATAATTTAGTTTGCTGTCTAGGGATCACAAGCACAAAATCATGGAAGACTTTCATCTTATATCTTGCTCTAAGATACTTAGACTTATTGTAGAAATTTATTGTTTGTTGATAAGGTGAAATAAGGACAGACAACCCAAGGGAACGCTGACCTAAAGCGGTAAAGATTACTTTTATCTTGCTAACTAAAACATACATACTCTATTGTAAGCCTGTTGTGGGTAGCTAAATATTAAGTTCAAATTACCTTACTCTCTTAATACGTCTGCTTATTTTTTTTATGCAGCAGTTTTTTTATTCCAATCCTAAACAAACTTCTGGCTTAGTCAAAAAGCTAGTCGCCAGCTTATGTATTGCTTGTTTTTCTTCTCATCAAGCTTTAGCCGACACCGCAATTAAACAAGCTGAAATTTATAAAATACGCAATCAAGTAGATATAAACCGCAAAGATCAATCAGATTGGAATAAAGCTGGACTAGGGGATGTAATTGTCCCCAGAGATTCTATCCGCACTGGAGCTAATTCTCGTGCTGATATTTTGTTTGACGAAGGCACACTAGTCAGAACAGGTGCAGGAACTACTTTTCGTTTCCCTCCAGGAAAACGCCGCTTTGAGTTAACCAGCGGTGCAGCTTTAATTATGATTCGTCCCGAACAAGGACAAAGCACAATAAATACTCCTCAGGCTAAAGTGGTTTCTCAAGGAACAGCATTATTCGTACAGCACAATCGGCAGGGTAATGCTTCTCTGATTGGAGTTTTAACTGATAGTCCTGCTGGTTTAGTTAAAGTATCTAGTGCTAATGATGATGTTACTATTCAACTACAAGCTGGGGAATTTGTCTCTGTTGTTCAAGGAGTAGTAGGTTTGGTTGAACATTTTGTGTTGCCGATGTTTTATGAAACCGTAGAATTGTCATCAGGTTTAGGCGCCGCCAAACCAGAACAAATGGAAGCTATGATTGCCAAAGAACCTCCCGAAGTGCAAGCTACCATTAGAGCAGTACAGGCAGAAGCTATAGAACCCCTGCAAAATCAACTTGCATGGCTTCAAGGCTTTTGTAAACTAAATGTGGAGACTCAAAATTTATCACCTTTGATGCAACTTTTGGGGATAGGCGTTTCTGGAGCTAAAGTTAATTTGGAAATACCAGAAACAGATTTATCCGTAATTCCATTTCGTTCCTTAAGCGGGGTAACCTGGTTGGGTGAATATTGCCAAGCCAATCAAACTCTTTCAGGATTAGAACCAGATAATAAACCAGCCAAAAATTAAGAAAAATTAAGTTGAGCAAACTTTATTGTCATTAGAAGAAAAAATATTGTGTTTAGGCTTTAACTGAGATATTAAATTGACCTAAAAATCGACAAAAACTAGAGAAAGTGTAACAAGATTTACTTAAACATTACAGATTATTACTTTGTTTTTAATAAAAGAGACTCTTGTAGGGTTAATCTTTTATCTTCAATATCGACGGGTGAATAAATACGCATCTGTCAAATTAGATAAAAATTAAATTTGTTGTCACAATTAAGGAGAGCTCAATGCTTGACGCTTTTTCCAGAGCTGTAGTAAGTGCAGATAGCAAAACTGCTTGCATCGGTGGTGAAGAACTACAATCTCTAAAAAACTTTATTTCAGACGGAAACAAACGCTTAGACGCAGTTAACGTTGTTGCTAGTAATGCTAGCTGCATCGTATCTGACGCTATTGCTGGGATGATTTGCGAAAACCAAGGCTTAATTCAAGCTGGTGGTAACTGCTATCCTAACCGTCGTATGGCTGCTTGCTTGCGTGATGGCGAAATCGTTCTTCGCTATATCACTTACGCTATTCTTTCTGGTGATGCTTCTGTATTAGAAGATCGTTGCTTGAATGGCTTGAAAGAAACTTACACTGCTCTTGGTGTACCTCTTCAGTCAACTGGTCGTGCAGTTGGTATCATGAAAGCTTCTTCTCTAGCTCACATCAACGGTACTAACTCTGAAGGTCAGGCTGGTGCTAGATACAAGAAAAATGAAATGATTCAAGGTGACTGTTCTGCTATCACTTCTGAAGCAGCTAGCTACTTTGATCGTGTAATTTCTGCTCTTAGCTAGAAATCCCTTTTGATTTAGCCAATAATCTAAATAAGTTGGCATAAAGTGGGCGTATTGCCACTTTTATAACAAGCAATTCAGGAGATATCCAAAATTATGAAATCTGTTGTAACTACAGTTGTTACTGCTGCTGATGCCGCAGGACGCTTTCCTTCTACTTCTGACCTAGAGTCAGTTCAAGGTAGTCTTCAACGTGCTAATGCTCGTATGGAAGCTGCTGAAAAACTAGCTAGCAACATCGATAACGTTGCTCAAGAAGCTTATGATGCTTGCATCAAAAAGTATTCTTATTTGAACAATGCTGGTGAAGCTAACTCTACTGATACTTTCAGAAGCAAATGTCTTCGTGACATCAAGCATTACATGCGTCTAGTTAACTACTGCCTAGTTGTTGGTGGCACTGGTCCTTTGGATGAATGGGGTATTGCTGGACAACGCGAAGTATATCGTGCTTTGAACTTGCCTACTGCACCTTACGTAGAAGCTTTGACTTTTGCACGTAATCGCGGTTGCGCACCTCGCGATATGTCTGCTCAAGCTTTAGTTGAGTATAATGCTCTTCTAGACTATGTAATCAACTCCCTCTCATAATAGATTGGTAGTCGAATTTTATAACAAATAGATAAGATCTCTGTTTGGTACATGGGGGCTTTAGGTCTGTTGCTTTGACTTTAAATCAGTTTGAGTATCAGCCTTAAAGCTCCTATTGTTTATTTAATTATATTAATAATGATTTAGCTACTAGCAAACACAAGAATTAATAAACAACTATAAAACCTGATGACTATTGACGCTATTTTTGAAAAACTTAAACATCCTAACCCAAACTTGCGTAGCAAGGCAATGCATGAATTAGCTGAAGCCAGGGATGAAAATACAATTCCTCGCTTGATGAGCATTCTCGATCAGGAAGATGTAACTTACAGAAGAGCTGCTGTAAAAGCATTAGGAGTAATTGGTGCAGATGTTGTTCCTTTGGTGGTAGATTCATTACTTAATAGCGATAATCCTACCGTACGGTCTAGTTGTGCAAAGGCTCTAGCTCAGATTGTAGTTAATCATCCAGAGGTAGCGATGCCAGAAGAAGGGATTCAGGGATTAAAACAAGCATTGAACGATCCTAACCCCGTAGTAAATATTCCTGCGGTAATGACTTTGGGTGAAATTGGCTCTCCTGTATTTGATCTTTTAGTGGAAACCCTTAATACTACTGAAAATCTTGCAGTAGGAGTAGCGATTTTAAATGCTCTTGGTTCAATGGGCGATCCTAGAGGTGTAGAAGTATTAACTAAGCTGAGTAATGATGAATCAGCCGATCCTTACATTCAAGAATCGGCAACTAGTGCCTTGTCTCGTCTAGAGATGGTAATGAAATACAACAACTAAAATCTGTTTTAAGATAAATATCAGGATAATCTTGGGAAAACTAGGGGTATGTTGAAACAACTACTCTCAGTATTCTTAGAATCTCGTTGTCCATTTTGTCAACGCACTACCCCAGAAACTCTTTGTAGTTATTGTCTACAAAAATTATTTAGCCATCAGTTAAATGAGTATGATCGCCCTAGTTTAGAGCATGATTTATCTATATTTGCTTGGGGTAAATATGAGGGACAATTAAAAAGAGCGATCGCTTTAATGAAATATAATAATCAACCAGAACTCGGTAGTTTATTGGGACAGCTATTAGGAGAAGCTTGGTTAGATAGTGGTTTAGTTAAATCTGCGCAGAAAGTTAGCGTAATTCCGATTCCGTTACATAGCCAAAAGCTTAAGGATCGAGGTTTTAATCAGGCAGAAATAATCGCCAAGAGTTTTTGTCAATCAACAGGATATAGTTTAAACTCCAAAGCTTTAATTCGGGTGCGTAATACTAAAGCAATGTTTGATTTAAGTCCAGAAGAAAGAACTAAGAATTTGCAGGGTGCTTTTCGCATAGGTAATAAGTTGCCTAAATATCCCGTATTACTGTTAGATGATATTTATACTGCGGGGACTACTATCAAAGAATTAACTAAGGTCTTACAACGAAACAAAATTAAAGTTATTGGTGCAGCAGTTGTGGCAAAAACAATGAAGGATCGATGACTAGTTAATACAACGACAATCATTGAGCAAAGCATGAAAATTTTGAGCAGCTTTCCAGGGGTTTTGACCTGTAAATATTCCTATAATTAACGCTTCGTAAGGGTTTCTGCCAGTTTTTTTAACAGTAGCGATCGCATTTTTATTAGAAAATGCTCGCTGTGCGACTAACCAAGCTGTCAAAACCTGTCCTGTACGACCAACACCGCCTGAACAGTGAACCACAACTCGTTCTTGATTTTTTTGAGTATCAATTAGAAAGGGTAGAATAACATTGATTAAGATATAACCTTCAACAAGGTGAAAATCTTTGATTGGCGTCCAACAGATTTTATCCTGTCCAAATTTTTGTTGGTAAGTATTAAGTAAATTGTCATATCGAGCTAATTGAGATGGAGCAAGTAAACAACAGACTCGATTTATATGTTGCTTTTGCATAAAATTTATCCACTGCATCACTTGAGAATCTCTATATCCAGGTCTAGAAGCACCAAATACCGTTGTTTCTGTCTCTGAAGCTGCAGCAAATTTGTACATTATAATATTTTTATCTAAGTATAGACTCACATCTTGCACGCCTTACAAAAAAACTGAATATTTTGAGCTTGGTAATCAATTGAACACCCTTCGGCTGGGCGTGGAACATGGTCGGGAGACCCGACCGTTTCCGCCCACCCTTTTCCCTTTAACCTTTCCCCCTTACCCTCATAACACAGATTAAATACATATTAGGCGCAAGATCTCAGCAGAAGGAATTGTCGCCGATCTAGAATTATCAAAAAAATTAGAGAAAGCTATCGCAATTTTTGCTCAAGCTATTTCGGAACAGTCAGAGTAATTTTAAAATTCAACATTCCTAACTGCGGTAATAATTGTAACAGGATTGAGTGGGGTAAAACGAGTTAGGTGTTGTACTGGTGTGGAACGAGATATTTGTAGTTGTAATAGACGATATTGCCAAGAATTATTACTTAACCAACTAATAGCTTGATAACTATGTTCAATGGTAGCAAATGCCATAACTACAATTCCATTTGCTGTTAGTTTTTTTTGGCAAAAAGCTAAAATATCAATTAAATTGCCCCCGCTACCACCAGTAAAAATGCGGTCTGGACTAGGTAAATTAAATAATGATTCTGGTGCTTTACCGTTAACACTAGTTATGTTATTTACTTGGAATCTGTGACAATTTTTAGTAATTAAAGTCGAACCTATACTAGTTTTTTCGATCGCGAATATCTGAGAAGTTGGACATAGTCGAGCTATTTCAATTGATACTGAGCCTGTTCCCGCACCAATATCCCATACTGTTTGGTTAGGTTGTAGAGATAATTCTCCTAAGATAGATAAACGAACTTCTTTTTTAGTAATTAAGCTAGGGCGGTCGCTAAAACTCAAAAAGCTACTATCGGGTAACCCTATTAAGGGTAAACTATTAAAATCTAAATTATCATTTTGTAACTGACGCAATAAAATTAAAACATTTAAAGAGGTAAAATTATCACTATTTAAATTACTTAATTGAGTTACTTGCTCAGGAGAGAAATGACTTATTTTTTCGCTAATATCTCCTAAGTTTTCACAAATACAAAAGCTATAGCTAATAGGTAAATCTAAAGCCAAATAAAGACTAGCGATCGCCGCAGGATTATGATTACTATCTGTTAGTATGGCAATCTTTTCTTTTCCCTGTTTTAAGAGTTTAATTAATTCATCAGTACTGCGTCCATGAACACTAATTAATTGGGCATCTTGCCAAGGTATTTTTAAACGGCTAAAAGCTAATTGAACCGAACTTAAGTGAGGATAAAACTGGATTTGTTCAGGAGAAAAATTGGCTAATAATAAACGTCCTAAACCAAAAAATAGTGGGTCACCACTAGCTAAAATAACAATTGAATGATTAGCTAAAGTCAGTTGTGCGATCATCTCTATTCCTAGCTTTAAATTAGTTAGGCAAATTTTTTCAGCTGGATGATCGGGAAAATAATTTAGATGGCGTTTATTTCCTGCCAAAATAGTAGCCTGTTTAACTATTTTTCTGGCAGTTAATGTTAATCCATCTGCACCATCTAAGCCAATACCAATTACGGCAATTGCTACCATATAAAATTAGATTGGTTTTTAATTAGAGTCAGAATTACTATTAAACAAGCGATATCCAATATATAAAACCAAGCCAAAAATCCCGATGCTGAGTATACTGCTAACAATATGTAGCACTGCACCTAAAATCGAAAATCCTAGCCATACTGCACCTAAAGCCACTGCAGCCTTACCAACTTTGGGTAAACTGTTAAACCAAGCCTTAGTAGACTCAATACGACTTTTAACTTGAGGGGAAGGATTCATTTCGCTCTGGGAAAAAACTGACTTAGTGGTAGACTTTTGAGACTCAGAAGCTGTTTTTTGATTTATTTCTGCTTCCATTTCATCTAGCTTACTTTGTAAATCCCGTTCTGAAAAACTCATGGTTATTCAACTCTCCCTTAGGGTAATTGCTCCTATTATTTAGAGTAGCAAACAAAGCACTGTTAGAGATTGTAGAAATTTCTCGCCAAAGCCAAAACCGTCTAATTATACTACTGAAGTATAGTTACCCAATATCTAGAAATATTACTTATTAAATGTTAATAGTAATTACGGACAAGATCACGGTGTGGGATTAATGCTAGAAGCGATTTTATTTGATTTAGATGGTACTTTGGCTGATACAGACTCAATTCACTTTGCTGTCTGGCAAGATATATTAGTTAGATTTGATCTCGACATTGATCGTGCTTTCTACCGACAAAGAATATCTGGTAGAACCAATTCCAAAATAATCAAGGATATTATTCCCCAACTATCCTTAGAAGATGCTTGGAAGTTGGCTACAGAAAAAGAAGAAACCTATCGACGTATTGCTAATTCTTTACTACCTACTCCTGGATTAGACAGGTTAATTCGTTTGACTGATAATGCATCGATAAAACGAGCAGTTGTTACTAATGCGCCCGAAGACAACGCCACTTATATGTTAAAAGTATTGCGTTTGCAGGATACATTCCCCATAGTAATTATGGCAAAAGATGCGCCACCAGGAAAACCCGATCCTGCACCTTATAACTTGGCTTTAAGTCGTTTAGGAGTCAAGAGCGAAAATGCGATCGCTTTTGAAGATTCTGCTGCAGGTATTCACTCGGCAGTTGGCGCAGGTATCTACACAATAGGTGTTACTTCCAGTCATCCTCCAGAACATTTAATCTATGCTGGTGCAAGTATGACTGTTGAAGACTTTAACAGCGAGCAATTGTGGCAATTACTCGATAGCAAAAGTAAAGCAGTTGAGTAGTGGGTAAATGGGTATTAAGTATTACTTACTACGTATTACTTGTGAAAAAGAAGTCCAATGAATCAATCATTGCTTGTTTTACCTAATCCAGCAAAGTCAAACAATTCTGTATCTGCTAACTGGGAAGGAGATATATTTTGGATGCTGCGAAAAATACTCTCAATTTTACCTGGGGACTCTCTTTCCCAAGTCTGTAACATTGCTTTGATTTTGACTCGCTGTAAATTTTCTTGAGAGCCACAGAGATTACAAGGAATTATGGGGAAGTCTCTAACTTTAGCGTAACGAATAATATCTCTTTCTGAACAATATGCTAGAGGACGAATGATAATATTTTCTTTATCGTCACTTAACAACTTTGGTGGCATGGCTTTTAACTTTCCACCATGAAACATATTAAGAAATAACGTTTCTACAATATCATCCCTGTGATGACCTAATGCAATTTTAGTTGCGTCTTCTTCCCCTGCTACGCGATAGAGAATACCGCGACGCAAACGTGAACACAAACCGCACATAGTTTTTCCTTCAGGAATAATTCTAGTAACGGTACTATATGTATCTTCTTCGATAATACGATAGGGAACGTTTAATGAGGCTAGATACTCAGGTAATATGTGTTCGGGAAAGCCGGGTTGTTTTTGATCTAAATTAACTGCTAAAATCTCAAATCTTATCGGAGCTTTTCGCTGTAAACTAAGCAGCAAGTCTAGCATTGTGTACGAATCTTTGCCGCCAGACAAACATACCATAACGCGATCGCCATCTTCGATCATATTATAATCAGCGATCGCTTTTCCTGCTAACCCCCGTAACCGCGCCTGAAGTCTTTTAAAATTTTTAGAAGTACGAATCCTAGTCGCTTCCATCTTTTATATTCTTTTATTTAATATGATGCTTTAATATTTTATCTATCAAAGTATTAATTCATGTTTTGGTTCCTCTATCCTAATTTTACGCAATTCTAGGAATGTCGAATTTTGTCTTAAATCAGAAATATTGGGCATTAAGATCGCGATATGATTCTTAGCAAGAATGTAACTCCACGTTACTTGTAATCCATGCCAGCTAAAGTCACTCTCACCGTCACTGAAGGCAAACTCAAAGGAAAAAAATTCCCTTTTGATTCTCGCACTACCTGCATTATTGGGCGCCATCCAGATTGTAATATTAAAATTCCCAGTGATAATCGTATTTCTCGTTATCATTGCTTACTAGATATCAATCCTCCAGATATTCGGATTCGTGATTTTGGCAGTCTACATGGAACTTATGTTAACGGTGAATGTATTGGTAGGCGAGATATTAATCAAACTCCAGAAGAGGGGGCAAAGCTACAGTTATCCGAATACGATCTTAAAGACGGTGATGTAATTCAACTGAGCAATACAGCTTTTCAAGTCAGTATTGGCAAAGGGTTGGATATACCCCCTACCTGGATTATTCCAGAAGATACTAGTGATATTCCATCACGACTGGA